>OJGU01000342.1_pt1 | contig 29588 bp, 34 predicted proteins | sample 1594741 | NCBI WGS metagenome assembly OJGU01 (sample SAMN05416841, study PRJEB24817) | seawater metagenome | isolation source: Sea water | place: Canada:Atlantic | collected 2013-07
GAGATGTAGAGAGGTCTCGTGGGCTCGGAGATGTGTATAAGAGACAGGTATTGGTAACGATTATGCTTTGCTGTGTATGAGTACTTTAGGTATGCGAGTTATAGATGTTACCAACCCTGCTAATCCTGTTCAGGTAGGCTCAATAAGTGGTGGTGGAGTTCAGCCAATTGATGTAAAAACTTGGAAAAATTATGCTTATGTTGTTGCAGAAAATGTTAGTGTAACAGGAAAAATAATTGACCTTACTGACCCCACTACACCAGTTCAGGTAGGCACTTTCCCAGGCGGACATAATATATGGATTTCAGATAGCGGTTATTTATATCTTTCAGCACCCGGACTTCGAATTTTCGACTTAAATCCAAACCCAATTGTCCCAGCATTAGTTTATACAGACAATTCTTGTACGGGCCATGATGCCATAATAAATGGAAATCGGTTGTATGATTTTTCTGATAATTGCGGTACAAATATTTATGATATAAGCAACCCAACAAGCCCATCTTTACTTGGGGCTGTTACAGCACCATCTATCTTTCATCACAGTGGCTGGCCATCTGCTAACGAAAACTATGTTTTTATTTGTGATGAATTAGCATCTCCTACAGAAAATGACATTACCGTTTGGGATATTAGTAACCTTGCAGCCCCCTTTATTGTAGATAGTTTTGCCGATCCAACTTCTTTTGTACACAATATGTATGTAATCAATAATTATGCTTTTGTTTCGTATTACCGTGCAGGATTTAGAGTGTTTGATATTACTGACCCAACAAACATCTCTCTCTCGGCAGAATACGATACTGATTCAACCGCAAGTGGTCCAGGATATGGAGGAAATTTTGGATTATATACTTTTTGGGGAACCAATAAAATATTAGCCAGTGATGAAAGCAAAGGATTATACATTTTTTCTTTTTCTGAACCGACTTCAGTACAAGAATTGAACTTAGAGGAAGAGGTTAAAGTAGATGTTTATCCCAATCCAACTTCTGATAAGTTAACTATAGAATTTGATAAGAAAACAGCAGGTCAAAAAATTAGAATTTATAATGCAGTTGGAAAATTGATGTTATCAGAAAATATCAATACAAAAAAGGTTACTCTTTCTGTTCATCATCTTCCGTCAGGTATTTATTATGTAGAATTATATCAAAACAACTCAAAACATCTCCAAAAATTAGTAATAACTAAATAAATGTCAAGATTAAAAACATATATAATAGCAGGAGTATTGGGAATTGTGTTCTTTTCTTGTGAAATTTCTCAAAAAAACAATAATAGCAAAGACATTCCCGTAAAAGAAGCTGTTATCATTCAAGAAATAGAATCTCCTGCAAAAACGAATAGTTCAGTTCCCAACTTATTTATTAATAAAAAAGGAACAGCTTATCTTACTTGGATAGAGTTTGATGAAAATGCGAAAGCTTCATTATATTTTTCAACCTTAGTTGATGATAACTGGCAAGCACCAATAAAAGTTAGCGAAGGAACTAATTGGGTGGTGAATTGGGCAGATTTTCCTTCATTAACCCAATTTGGAGATAGCTCTTTAGTTGTAAATTATTTGGTTGAAACTAACCCTGAAACCTTTGCTTATGATGTTCAACTAATGATTAGCAATGACAATGGAAAAACTTGGGAAAAACCATTTAAGCCTCATACTGATAATACACAAACCGAACATGGGTTTGTTTCTCTTGTACCCTACCAAAATGAAACATTTATAGCAGTTTGGTTAGATGGTAGAAAATATGCTATTGGTGAAGATGAAATGACATTGCGTGCTGCTATTATTAACAAGAACGGAGTTATAGAACAAGAATTTGTTTTAGATGAACGTGTTTGTGATTGTTGTGCTACGGATGCTGTAGCGACAGATAATGGAATTTCTGTGGTGTATAGAAATAGAGACGAAAATGAAGTTAGAGATATGTTTATTGTCGAATTTAAAAATGGCAAATGGTCAGAACCCAAAATAATAGCTCAAGATAATTGGGAAATTGCGGGTTGCCCTGTTAATGGACCAGCAATTGATGTGTTTGGAAATACTACTGCAGTTGCCTGGTTTACAGAAGCGAAAGATAGTGCAAAAGTAAATTTTGCTCTTTCAAATAATTCGGAATCTTTTTCTAATCCAATAAAAATAAATACGCAAGCTCCTGTTGGGAGAGTTGATATTTGTTTTATTGATGAAAATACTGCTGCTGTAAGCTGGATGGAAACCGATGACCAGACTACCTATTTGAAAGTTCGAAAAATTAAAACAGATGGAACATTCACATTAGAAGAACCAATTATTGTTTCAGTAATGGAGGATGCTCGCTCAAGTGGGTTTCCAAAAATGATAAAAAAGAATAATCATTTAATTTTTGCATGGACGGAAACAAAAGAACCGAGTACTATAAGAACCGTAATGCTAAACAGCTCCAATTTTTAAGTTTATGAGAACAAGACAAAATTGTGAAGATTGTAAAAATATGGAATGTTTTCTTTTTAAAAATTGCACTCCCGAATGGCATGAAGAGTTAAATGCAAATAAATCATGTATTCAATATAAAAAAAACCAAGTAATTTTTAATGAAGGAGATACTGTTCAAGGAATTTATTTTATTCAAAGCGGAAAAGTAAAAGTTTATAAAGAAACTAATTATAGAACTCAAACTGTAAGATTTGCAGAGGATGGTGATATATTAGGTCATAGAGGAATAGGGGGCGATAATATTTATCCTATTTCTGCTTCCACTCTAGAGGATTCTATGGTTTGTTTTATAAATCAAGATATGTTATTTAAGTTATTAGAAAATAATTCATCATTAAGTATTCAAATGATGTTATTTTATGCCGATGAATTAAAAAATACTGAGATAAGATTAAGAAATATGGCTGTAATGACGGTTCGAGAAAGGGTTGCGGATGCTATATTATTGGTGCAGGAATCATTTGGTTCAAAAAATGGAAATAAAGGGTTGATAGATGTTGAATTGTCTAGAAAAGACATTGCAGAAATTGCAGGAACTTACCCTGAACAAGTGAGTAGATTTATTACTGAATTTAAAGAAAGTAAGATCCTTGACCTTGATGGTAAAAAAATAATACTACATCACCCTAAAAAACTGCAAGAGATGATTGAAAAATACAATACCTAAATTGTATGCAAAAATGCAAGAAATGAATTGAGTTTGCTCATATTCTTTCTTATTCTTTGACAATAGCTTTGTGTCATATTTAATAGATATGGTAATTAATGATACAACGAACTGTGAGTTATGTGAAGCAACCAATTGTTTTATTAAAAACCATGTTGATACGATTTTTTCACCAAAAATAAAGAATGTTATAAGATTTAAGAAAGGACAATATATATTTTATGAAAATAATTTTGTAACAGGTTTATTTTTTATAAAAAATGGGAAAGTAAAAATTTTCTTTGCTCTCGAAAATCAAAATCAAATTATACGGTTAGCCAAAGATGGAGATGTTATAGGACATAGAGGCTTAGGGGGCAAAAAATATCCTATATCGGCAATTGCAATAGAAGATTCTTTTATTTGTTTTCTTCCTAAAAAAATATTGGACGAACAACTTCAAAATAACGCTGCCCTTTCTTATCAGTTCACCATGTTTTATGCAAAAGAGTTAATGCAGTCAGAAGCTAGATGGCATTCGCTTTCAAGAACCGGATTAAGAGAAAAAGTGATTGATGCATTATTAATGATAATCCATGCTTTTTATGATAGTATAAAAGATGGGGATACGATTGATTTGCATCTAACACGAAAAGAAATTGGAGATATTGTTTTAACATCACCAGAACAAATTAGCAGGGAATTTACCTGGCTTAAAGAACAAGGAATGATTGGTACTTTGGGGCATAAAAAAATTATAATAAAGGATTATAATCGTTTAGTAAGTATTGTTTCTACAAAAGGAGTAATACTATAGTAGTAAGCAAAAGATAGTTTTATAAAATAAATTAATAATAAAAAAATATAGCAATGAAAACAGTTTTAAATTTAATAGTAAGTACATTAATAATTCTTTTTGCAATGAGTTTTAACTACTACGGTGGGGTAACGCCTTGGGTAGCACCCAAAAGTGCAGATAAATTAAAAAACCCATTAAAAGACAATGCTACAGCAACTAACGAGGGCAAAAAATTATATACTCAAATGTGTGCTGTTTGTCATGGACCTAAAGGCAAGGGAGATGGTATGGCAGGAGCTGCTTTAAACCCTAGACCATCTAATTTTACATCAGAAAAAGTGCAAGCACAAACAGATGGAGCTATTTACTGGAAAATAACAGAAGGACGTAGCCCCATGGCATCTTATAAAGCAGTACTAAAAGATAACCAAAGATGGCAATTGGTAAATTATATCAGAACATTTAATAAAAACAAGCCAACAACAAAGCCTGCCGAAAAACCCATAGAAAAAATAGAACCCCAAGAAGAAAAAGCAAGGAGACTAGAAAAAGAGGCTAATGAAAAATATACTAAACTGATTGTTGAAGCGGATACATCTTTTGCAGCTAAAAATTATAAAGCAGCCAAAATTCAATATTCAGAAGCACTTAAAATAAGACCATCAGATTCATTAGTCATTTTTAAATTAAATGAATTAACTCCCTTAATTGTTGAGGCAGAAAAAAGGGAAATTTTAAAACAAGAAATTAAAAAGGAATTGAAAAAAGAATTAAAAGAAGAAATCATACAAGAACTAAAGGGTGAGCAGAAATAAACACTTATTTTAAGAATCTGCATAAATGCACGGTTTTAATTGACAGGAGTCATGTTTTAATGACTAAGACACAATTACTTTTACCACATAAACTTTAATTAAAAATATAAATAACATAAAACTTAAATAATATGAAAACAGTTAAAATAATAGTAGGAATCTTAGCAATTGCATTGGGGGGAATGAGTTTTAGTTACTATGGTGGCGGAACTCCTTGGGTGGCTCCTAAAACAGCAGATGCAATTAAAAACCCATTAAAAGGAAATGCTTCTTCGATTGCAGAAGGTAAAAAGTTATTTACTCAAATGTGTGCCATTTGTCATGGAGCTAAAGGTAAAGGAGACGGAATGGCTGGAATGAGTTTAAACCCTCGTCCAACAAATTTCACAAAAGAAAGTGTACAGGCTCAAACAGATGGAGCCATCTATTGGAAAATAACAGAAGGACGCGCTCCTATGGCATCTTATAAAGCTAGTTTAAAAGACAACCAAAGATGGCAATTGGTAAATTATATAAGAACATTTAAAAAAGTTAAAAAATGAAAAATCTAAAAAAAATAGCAATTGGATTTACGTTGTTGTTAGCACTATCGTTTTCAGTAAATGCTCAGGATACTACGAGTACTTTTGATCGACAACAAGCACAAAATAACCAAGGTAATATCGACACAAAACCGGGTAAATCAAAAATGATGTTAAGAGGGTATTACCATACCGGTTTTGAAAATACAACAATTGGAGATGAAAGTAACTCAAAATTTAATCCTGGCAATATTGCTCCAATATTAATGTATCGACAAAATGATAAGTTGTTTTTTGAAGCAGAGTTTGAAGGAGAATTTGAAGATAATGAATTTCACTGGACAATAGAATACGCAGACATCTCTTATATTTTAAATGATTACATGACCGTAAGAGCAGGTAAATTTATTTTGCCTTTCGGTACATTTATGGAAAAATTACACCCGGCATGGATTAATCGTTTGTCAACAAGACCTTTAGGTTTTGGGCACGATGGAATCGCACCGGGGAGTGATGTTGGGGCTGAATTAAGGGGAGCTTTTCATACCGGATTTTTAAAGTTAAACTATCAAGCTTATGTGGTAAATGGAGCACAATTGAAAGATGGAATGGCTGGTATGGGAGGAATGGAAGTGGAAGAAGATGAAGCAGGAATGTTAGCATTTGGAATGGGTCCTTGGGGAGATAATAATAATGATAAAGCATTTGGTGGTCGTTTAGGAATATTTCCTTTTACTAACTCGAGTTTAGAATTAGGTTTTTCAGGATATTCAGCTAAAGTAGGTGGTAAAGATACTCCTTATGAGGATGTAAGAGCAAACCTTTACGCATTAGATTTATCATTTGTAAGAAACTTAAACTTTATTAAAAGTGTGATTGACATCAAAGGTCAGTATATGTTTTCTCAAGTTGATGATGCCAATTATGCGGTGCCTGAAGATACATTAGGATTGTATTATGATTTTAACAATGCCAGTTCTGCTTATTATGGACAAGTGTCTCTTCGTCCGGCATTATCAGGCAATAAATTTTTAAGTAGATTAGAGGCTGTTGGGCGTTACAGCGTAATGAAAACTCCTGAAGGTTCTTTGTGGGAATCGAATCCTACTCAAATAGCTGTTGGTTTAAATTATTGGTTGGATTGGAGAACTGTACTTAAATTTGGTTATCAAACAACAGATGGTGCGGGTGGACATAGTGAGGCACCTGCAGGTGCTGAAGAAGTGGCAACTCCATCTACCGACTTATTTTACATTCACTTAGCAATAGGATTTTAATTTAAAAACTAAAAAATTATGAAAAAAATAATCATCATATCATCGATAGTAGCTTTTGTTATAGCATTGGCTAGCTCTTTTAATAGTTGTAAACCTTCTGAAGCAATCCTTGCAAAATCGGGAGCTCAAATTTGGGGAGAAAATTGTGTGAGATGCCATAATACAGCAGATCCATCTACTTTTTCGGATGTAGAATGGGATGTTGCATCAATGCACATGCAAATAAGAGCAAATTTAACAGCAGATGAAATAAAAAAAGTAACAGAATTTTTACAATCGGCAAATTAATCAAAACTTAAAATTTAAAATTATGAAGTACTTTAACATAACACTAATCATATCGTTTTTATTTCTTTTGGCAAGTTGTACAAAAGAAAGCGAATTAGCCAAGGAATTAACCGAAGCTGATAAAATTGCAACCGAAGGAATGGAAGAGGCTGAGCATGAAGCGAAAGAACATAATGAAGAATTAATAGCATGTCTTGCTGACAGTCTTTGTACAGAGAGTCAAGAACTAGACAGTTTGTTTCATTATCAAATATCTCAATACGATTTTCACCATGCAAATTATAGCCACAATAACTTAGATGACGACCATCATCATAGTGTGGTTAGTAGCCATTCTCATGGAAATGCAATGCATGAAGAAGAAGAGGAAGGGGAAGACCATGGACATAGTATAGAAAGTCATCAAGAGGTGGCAAACATTATAGCTGAACACGAACCTTATCATCCAAATTAAATTTATTATAGATTGTTGTTAAGTTTTTAGTTAAGCTTTAAGACACCCTTTTTCTTTAGCGTTAGCTAGTTAAGGGTGTCTTTTTGTGTTGTCCAATAAATATGTTTTATGTTAAGTGGAACAAGAGGTTTAATCTAAACTTTCGATTTCTTTTATAATCTCGCTGGCTCTTTTTCTGAAATTAACAAACACATCTGGTTTATCTGCATAACGTTCCTTAATCTCTATGGCGTCAGATTCAAGTGCTTTGATTTTTATGGTGATGTTGTTAATGTGACCTTGGGAATGAGAGGTGAAAGCATTGGCATCTATAAGAGCTTTCTCTTTTGATTTTAAATCCTCTTTTACTAAAGCAATAATTGTTGCTAGCTCTTCAATTTTGTTTTTCATAGACTGCAAATATAAATGAAATCCCAATATTTATTATAAAACAAAAGGGGTTCATCAACTTCTGTCAATATTAACTAAAGTCTTTTCTAGGTAGATTAAGTTCCCTGTTCGAGTTTTGGGATAGTTTTCGTCTTGTTTGGTGAGACCATGCAAGACTAGAGGTATTCTGTATAGATTGTTTAGACAGGACGCGATATGGGAGTCGTATGGACTTTACCTTTTATTTCCCTTTAGCGTGAAATAATTAGTTTAAAGTAATTGTAAATTTTCATGTAACTCAGAGCTGGTTATTTCGTATCTATACGTTATTCATTACTAATGAAGAGGTTGAAACATTATTAAATTTTCTTATAAATTAAAATCATATTAAATGCTAATTACATTCAACGAAGATTACACAGAAGAAATATTAAATAGTGATAAAATGCCTACGATAATATTAGGGAGTGCTGTTTTTCATTCAACTGATCCAAATAAAGTTGTAAGACTTAGTAACATGACTCTTAAAATACATTACGAGGCATTTGATATTAAAAATCAATCATTAGGAAATGGGAGTACTTATATCCATGCCAATGTAAATAGTAATACTCAAGAATCACATTTTCTCTATAATAACACTCCTCTAATAGAAATGAGATTAAATAATAGGTTATTTAATAGGGAATTTGCAAGCCGCTATGTGACAACAATAGAATTACATAATATTGAATTAGAAGAAAATGAAAGAATTGATGTTCAATTTGATTTCCTCTACAATACAAGATATAAATTATTATGTAGAGGTTCATTAAAGGCTGTAATATATATAACAGAAGAAAGTTCAGGAAACCCTAATTATTATAAAAATGTGGATCTTATAAAAGTGAATACAATAAGAGACCAAGAAAGAGATGCTGAACTAAATTTTAAAGAGAGATTTTTTTATCAATATTCTCAGTTAGATGAAAATGAGAGGATAGTAGAAAGTGTAAAACTACTTCAGAATATCAGATGTAATACAGGCGAGATGCAACAAATAATGTCATAAGTGGTGAGGTTAGTTAGTGAACCACTGTGGAACTGGCAATCATGATGGTTTTATTTAAAGAAGGAAGGGGTTTGAATTTAATAGTCATAAATACTAATTAAATAACCTAGAAACACAAATATGAGTAGTTTTCGTCTTGTTTGGTGAGCCTATACACAAATAGAGGCGTTCTGTATAGGTTGTTTGTATAGGACTTGATATAGAAGATGTATGGAGTTTACTTCTTACAATCTTGCCATTTGGACTTAGACGTTCCAGACTGAGGGTTTAGTTTACTTTGGTGATAGGATAGATAATGATTCTTTGTCTTAGGTTTGCTATGAGGTGATGCTGAGATACGCTGTTAGGATGTACGTGAGGTGATGTTGAGATACGTTCTGATTTTGCCATTAGGTGCGTCTAAGGTGTCGCTCTTAGGTTTGCTCTGAGATGTCTCTTATCACTCTAATATCCTCTAGGTCCCTTTTAAGCTATATTTCCCCTGGGGTAATCTTACGAAATTTTTTATGCGTGTTCTGGAGAATTGTTTCGCTTTTGACAAAAAACTTTCAAACAAAATTTATAAAAGGCTGTGTGGTGTTGGAGATTTTTGATGTTTTTTTAAAATTATCAGATTCTGATTCGATATTTTCGATTATACTCGCTTTAAAAAAAGCTATGGTACAGGTTAAAAACAATAAATTATCTATCACCATTGAATGTGGGGATCCAACTAACATGTTAAAACAGTTACGAAGTGCTCTTACTGTTGTTAATACAGTACTCGTTACTTCTGATGAATTCTATAATAATGTGGATTTGCCCAATGCTCTAGCTAGTTTAATTACTCTGCAAGGAGAATTGTTAACTGATGTTGGTGAAACTAGTTAATTTTCTTTAGTTTAAATGTAAATAGAGTAGATACCTCAATTTCCAATCCTCTACTGATTGAAAATACACTTGACAAAGTAGCATTTATTTCACCTCGTTCCATTCTGCCGATTTGACTTAGGGCTAATCCACTAACATCAGCAAGGTCCTCTTGACTCATGTTCTTTTGCTTACGTACTTCACGAATTCGTTGACCCAACATTTCTAAACCTTCTTCATCCATACGTCTTTTGGTTCCTTTTCCTGATGTGTTTTTTGATGGGACTTTCATAATACAAAAAGAGCGTATATGAATGACTTTTGTTAGAGCGTATAAAGAACATTTATTTTAAAAAATAGAGCGTATATGGTTTATTTTTTTATATTTGTAATATTAATAACTAAAATATTAAGACATGGGAATATTTAAAAAAGTAGTAAAGTTAGCCACTGGTGGTGATCAAGTTTGTAAATACTGTGGACAAAAGAAATCTTTAATGTCGTCAGATGTATGTAGATCAGGAGAAAGGCAACTCAAAAAACATGTTTGGATAAAAGCCTAAATTAATTCAAATGACATTCTTCATTAAACATGCTAGCTTCCTTAAGTGGACTTCTCTTTTTATAGGGGTAGTAGCATTTGTTTTTAGAATACTTTATGGTGAATTAAACGAAACTCATGATGTAAGAGAGATAACAGGTGAGTTAAGAATGGGAGGTTCTTCTGTCGGTTATGTGTTAATTGGCATCATCATTCTCTCTATTATATCATTTGTAATATTTAATGAATTATCAAAAAAGAAAAACTAGAATTATGAAAAAATCAATCTATTTTCTATTATTTATAATGTGTTCAACACAAATAGTAGCGCAATCCAACTTTGAAAAAGTATTACCATCTCTGGTAAATAACAATTATGATGTTGAACAGACAAGTGATGGTGGATATATTATTGGAGGAGCTGTTTTAACAAAAACAAATACTGTTGGTGATACCTTATGGACAAGACGTCATTTTCCCGTAGGTCAAACTACTTTCATTACAGGAGTAACACAAACCACTGATGGGGGTTATGCTTATGTATTATCTGATAAACCTGGTACAACTTGGCACTGTACTTTGGTAAAAACAAACAGCACAGGTGATACCGTTTTCACCAAAAAATATGGTAGTGCTTTAGAAAGTTATGGGTGGGACATCATCCAAACTACTGATGGTGGTTACTTGGTTACAGGAATTTTATTTTTAACTTCTACTGATTATAGAATATACGTAGTAAAAACTGATGTATCAGGAAATGAAGTTTGGTCCTATACACATTCCATCACATCTCAAACCTATTCTAACTCTGTTGTTGAGATTCCTGGCAACAAATATGTTATTGCTGGACAATCTAATAATGATGCTACTTTAATTAAGTTGGACAACACCGGGGTGCCAGTTTGGACAAAAACGCATGGAGATCCCACACTTATCGAATTGGCAAGGGGGTTGAGTACTACTACTTCTGGTGGATTTGTTTATACTGGATCACAATATGATTCTGGTAATTCTACTGGTTCATCTTACTTAGTTAAAACAGATGTGGATGGGGATACGTTGTGGACATGGAATGAGATCCAATATTTTGGTGCTTATATAGAGGGCTACGGTTTTGATACAAAGGAGTTAAGTAATGGTGATATTATGGTTACCGGTTCTTACGGTGGCTCTTACAGTAGTTCACAAAATTATTCTTATGGTTCACTATTCCTTACCTACTACAATAGTAGTGGAACGATGTTGAACATCGTTTATCCTTGTACTATTACTAATACTGGAACGGCTATTGCTCCAACAAGTGATGGTGGATACATTATAAGTGGAGGTATTAGTAGTACTGACCTTCTAATCAAGTTAGATGCTAATTTATGTGTGTACGCAACAGATACTATTACATTGATGAATACTGGAAGCCCTAATTTGTTTTGTGCTAATTCAGGTTTTTCATTACAAGTACCAACCAACTCTTGTAATCAAGTGCTATGGGATAATGGATCTACCAATGATATGACATCATATAACCCACCCAATAATAACCCTGGATCGTATTATGTTACACTTACCAATAGTTTTGGATGTTCTATAAATGACACTATTGTACTGGACACCTTCATTACTACTATACCTGTTATTACTTCTACAACTGGTGATACTGCATTTTGTCAAGGGGACAGTTTGATTTTGTATACTGGTAATTGGAACTCTTATTGGTGGTCTCCTGGTGCTGCTATTGATGACACCAATATTGTGTACACTGGTGGAAACTATACTGTACAGGTCACAGATGCTAATGGTTGCTACATAAATTCAGCTCCATTTGTAGTAACAGTTAATCCTTTACCAACACCTAATATTTCATTACAACCCAATAATGATCTAGTATCGAGTGCTGTAACTGGAAACCAATGGTACTTAAATGGAGTTTTAATACCTAGTGCAACTAACCAAAGCTATACACCAACAGTAACCGGTACTTATACTGTTGAAGTAACAGATGCTAACGGATGTGTTGGTATTTCTCCTCCTTATGTTTTAACAACTGTTGGTATTAATAAACACCAATTACTGTCCGATGTTTTCTCATACACCAATGGAAGGTTAACTGTTCATAAAGGTGTATGGCAGTTGTATGATATGACTGGTAGAATGGTATTAAATGGTAGTACTGGCTCGTATGTTATTCCTGTTGGTATTTACATCTTACATACTGAAATGGGGGCAAATAGGATTGCTCATATCAAATAATCATACACCCTTCTATGTAATATTACATAGAAGGGTTCTGTCGCATTAATCTCTTCTCATCAAAAATTTTAATAAAGTTTCAGTGTGGTGCTTGAACATAACTTTTGAGTTTTGCTCTTAAAAGTATGTTTCTTTATCTTTAGACTGAATTAATGCGACAGAACCGTTGTTAGGTCTTCTTATTTCTTATGAAGCAAAATATAAGCTAGGACTTCCTATTTAGTATTTATAATCATATAATACGTCATTAATCCTGCTGGAAATAAGAACTCCATTTGCTGGAAATCAATCTCCCAATCTGTTTAAGGGAAGCAAATTGCTTTTATACTTGCTTAATATTAATTTAAATAGATAAAAAAGATGAGAGAATTAAAAGAAAAACAAACCAGTTTTTCAGAGACAAACTGGGAAATAGCAACATCAATTGTTGGAGCAATTTTATTAATGGAAATTAATCCTAGTGAGTTGAATTATAAAAAATTTCAACGAGAAATTATTGAAGATGTATTTTTTATAAATCTTTTGGAACAAGGACATGATAAAGTGAAATCAGGAACTTGCACTCCAGACGAAGAAGAATTCTATAATGGGTTAGCATATAGTATTACTATTATTCAATTGATGAATAGATATACAGATTATATTGTAACTAATAAAATTGATATTACTAACATGCCAGAGTTGGATGATCCAATGAATGAAGAAGAACTTGAATCAATAGTTGGATCTGATTCTGCGAATAGAGAAGCAAGTTTGTTGGGGCTTTCGACTGCAAACAACCTTGCTAAAGATTTAATGAACAACAAAGATATTAACGATATAATAGTCAGGGTTCATAATGTATTGTGTTCTAAAGATTCTCAAAAAAAGAAAGAGCTAAATATGATAAAAATATTAGTGGAGATAAGGTTTGTGGACCTATCAAATATATGCTCATAGTGACCACTTACATCATATTAACTCTAGCCCTTCATTTTGAGGGGCTTTTTTTCATATACCACATCTCTGATGACATCAATCATCATCCCCTGATGCAATTCAGCCAATTCTGGTGCATCTAAATCTATGGTGAGCATATTTGTCTGGATGGTTCGATCTGGCATCCTCAGTAGCACCAAATCAAACTCTTTCAAATGGTCAAACTCATAACTGTTGTTATCGATTGCGAATGGTTTAGGGTTGAAAACTATCGGACTTACAAAATCTAAGTTTGGACAGGATTCTGTTTTGCATTGTAGCATATTCCCTACAACAATACTGCTTATGATGGTTATCAATTTTCCATGCTCGGTATATTGCAATTCTGGAAACGAAGTGGTTATAGCATCCCGATTACAAATGATGGTTCTGCTTGGCATATTAAGTGAGAGGTCATTTGTTTTAGGATTAAACGCTCCAGTATAAATTATACCCTCCACTGTAAACGAAAAAGGGTTAGATTGATCTTTAGGTTGTGATTTTGTTGTGTTCCAGTTAATCGCCTTACGGATCCAATCCACCAATCCAAATGTTATCACTTCAAACCATTCAGGTGGCGACTTTATAAAATCAAAATCTTCATTGTATGCTAGCTGGTTGGGAGTTTCAAGCATAAACAAATTGTTTTCATAATTTACTCTTAGAATAAAATCTTCCAGTACAAATATGAATTCATTTGTGAGTTTATCGTAATCTATCGGTGTTATTTCGTTAGGAACTATCATAATTTATATATTCCATCTTAACACTAATTACGGTCTTAAAACATGTTTACTTATAGTAAACATAATTTAAGACGGTAATAGGAATATTTCCGTTAGTAACTTTTAGCCTCATTTTCACATTATTTTCACTGAATCTGCTACACTCGTAGTGTTGCCTTATTTAAATAGTTTGTCTTTGAAAAGTAATGTAACAACAAGGGCAATTCCTGTGGTCAGAAAATATTTGGTATCCGTTATTCAAAAAGAGGTAATATCAAGCAATATGTCTCTTAGTGTTTCTTCTCCAATGGCGGTTACTATACCTATAATGTATTATGTGCCAAACTAGTCAATTTGTTTACCTGATGCTAACCTGATGCCGTTTATCGCAAAAGCAAATGTGACTATAAGGTCTAATATTATGGTAAAGGTTAACTGCAAAATGCTTGTATTTCTTTTACTTATCCAATTTTTACAGATGTCATAGTTAACGAACCCGCAACAGCTTTGTCGTTAAATAATTTTACATCTTCATTTTTCTCTTGCAAAGCTAATATATAAAGCAAGGGCAAATAGTGTTCAGGTGTCGGTATAGCTAAGTCAAAGGTTTTTCCTTGTGAACGGAAATTAATTAATTCCTGATGGTTACCATTTAGAATGAACTTTTTCATTTTCTCATTGGCTTCTATTGCCCAATCAAAACCAAAAGTCTCATTCAATCTTTTCCATTCTACCATTCTTAAATTATGAACAATGTTGCCGCTACCAATAATAAGCACCCCTTTTTTGCGAAGCGAGTTGATTTGTTGTGCCAATTCATAGTGATATTGTGGTGTTTGTGCGTAGTCCAAACTCAATTGAATTACAGGAATATCGGCTTTTGGATATAAATGTTTGATTACGCTCCAAGCTCCATGGTCGAGCCCCCATTTATCGTCCAATATTACATCTGTTTTTGTAATAAGTGATTTGGTTTCCTGGGCCAATTCAGGGCTTCCAGGAGCAGGGTACTGTACTTCAAATAGTTCTTTTGGAAAACCACCAAAATCGTGAATGGTGGTAGGGTTCTGCATGGCGGTTACAAAAGTTCCTTTGGTTTCCCAATGTGCCGAGATGCACAAAATAGCATTGGGTTTGGGAATGTCATTAGCAATGTTTCTAAAGCCTGTTACAAATTCATTTTCCTCAATTGCATTCATCGGACTGCCATGTCCTAAGAACAATACGGGCATTTTAACGGTGTTATCAAAAGTTGCTGATATTTTATTTAATTCATTCAGTTTCATAGCTGCTGCTGTTAATGGCAATAAAGCCAGTGTTTTTATAAATTTAATTCTGTCCATTATGTTTTTAATATTCTTTGTGCACTTTCCGAGGCACAAGTTAATCCCGCCCCTAACATAATTACATCCTTCAATACCAATCTTCCTGCACCCGATAAATAAGGAAAACCATGTTGTGGTGTTGGGAAATCTCCTCCTAAGTCAGGAACATACACTTCTGGTGTGGTAATTAAAAAAGTTAATGTTACTAACGACATTCCAAAGGTGAGCAATCCACCTATCAAACCAGTTTTCGCAAACCAAATACCAAGCAAGGTAAGTATGCCAATAATGAGGATAACTAATCCTAATCCATAAGCAAAAATGTACGTTCTGTTTTCGTTGTGCCAATCAATATTTTTCTGCACTGTCTTTCCTTCAGGGTTTTTATATTCCTGATATTCGGGAGCTTCTTTAGCGTAAAAGAATGACATTAACGGGCTGTTGGCAACAAACGGAACTATTCCATCTGCTTCATATTGATACACTTTAAGTCCCCCAATCCATGCCATTACAATAAAAATTGAAATCCTTGTAAGATTTATAAAATGAAATTGGCTATTCGCCAAAAAGGTAATTATATTTTTAATAGCCATCTTTTTTAAATTTTTAACTCCGAATTTATTTCAATCGGATTACTTATGATTTTATGTTTTCTACTTTTTTAATACTTGAAGTTTTTTAATCATGAGAATTATTCTTTAGTGTGTGATGGGTAAGAAATAAATTCATTTTCATCCCCTTTTATTTTAGGAAATGTTTGAGCTTTCCATTTCTGTTTGGCTTCGTCAATAAGTGATTTACTTGTTGCAACAAAATTCCAGTCAATAATTCTTTCTTCGGGAAACGGTTCTCCACCAAAAATTTACCAATGTTAGCGGCTCTTTCTTCGATAATTAAATTGATATTTGACATATTATTATTGTTTGAAATGAACTTACTTTATATTTAGCTTCTCAATTAATTTTGTTGATGCGGTGTCGGCATAAATACTATATGCATTTACTAAGAGCCCCTTTACATTTTTATTAGTTGATGAAATTGCATACAATATACTTTCATTATCTACATCCGACATTTCTTGAAAACGATATACTTCGTCAATTTCAAATTCATCTGGTTGAAGTTGTAAATTGTTTTCTGCACACTCAATACAATCTTGCTTTATATTGAAATTGACCGTATAACCCTTCTTTGTAAGGTCATTTATTGCTTCCGATAATGTTATGTACGTTTTCATATTATTTAGATTTTAACTTACTGTATAACCAGTTGTCAATGGATATTTTACCTGCACCTATTATAGTTTTAACGAGATATATTGCACCATATTAGTTATTGTTTAATTAAATTCCAAATTGCACCATTTTTAGTAGTGAGTTTTTCCAGTTTCCCGTCAGTTGAAAGTACATTCAAGAATTCTTCGCTTTCTGTTCTAGGTTTTCCCGAAAGTTCAGAAAATTCTTTAGCTGTCAACGTGTTATACTTAAAAAAAAGCACTTCCCAATTTTTACTGTATTCACTTTTTGTAATTGTTGGATTCAATTTCAAAATAGCCATTTCGTAGAATGCATAAGGTTTAGTACCATATACAAATTCTTTATTTCCGGCATCATCTACAAAAAACATGGTAGGAAAACCTCTTACCCCAAGTTCTTTCCCCAATTTTAAATCTTCCTGAAACAACTCCTTTGCTTTTCCTTCAATGTCTATTTTTAATTGTTCTACATCTAAACCTATTTTTTCAGCCGCAATGGAAATGTTTTCCCATTTGGCAATGTTTTTCTTCTTCAAAAAAACCATTTCTCTAATTTCACGAAGAAATAAAATGGCTTTTTCATTGTCCTGCAACTGTGCTGCTTTAAAAGCAATGGATGACGGAAAAGAAGAATTTAAAGGATCTTCTAACCAAACATCACCATCAATTGGTATATCGTAATAAGCACTTACTTCATCCCAATGTTGTGCTACATCAGAAGGGCTGCTTATTCCTCCACTATTGTAACTCCAATCGGGCAATAAGCCCCCCATTCGGTATTCAATTTCAATGCTATTGCCATATTCCAATTTCAGCTTTCTCAATTGCGGTTCAATTCCCCAACAAGAAGAACAGATAGGGTCAGTGTAGTAAATTACTTTTACCAAATTATCATTAGACTTTTGTTTTTCGGATTGAGAATCTTTAGTATTTATATCAGTAGTTTCACACATCCCAGTTTCGATATCGCACAATAGCGGATTGTTTTTTGATTCCATTTTATTTATTGTTAGAGATTAGCAGCTTGAACCACCAAAAATTAATATTCCTGTGATTGCTAATGCTATAAATTTCGTCTTTAAGTTATTTAATTCATGCAGGAAGTGCCATCGATGATTACAACAATTCCTGCATGTTTCTTTTACGAGTTCCCGTATATATTTGATTCACCACCATCAATTGCAATTGTTTGCCCACTTATATAACCGTTGTCTTCACTCAAAAGAAATGCTACTAATTTTGCTACTTCGTGTGGCTGTCCCAATCTTTTCATAGGGTTGCGTTGAGCGTATTCCATTTCTGCTGCTTTTGGATCTTCAGGATTTACTTCTCTAAATGCCTCGGCAACCATTGGGGTAAGTATTGCTCCAGGAGCAATAGCATTAGTAAGTATTCCTTCTTTGCCGTATTCTAACGCTGCGTTTTTTGTCATACCAGAAACAGCGTGTTTACTTGCCACATAAGGCATTTGATTTAGTACTCCACGAATTCCACCTACAGATGCGACATTGACAATGCGACCATACTTTTGTTTTTGCATCACTGGAATTACATATCGTAATCCGTAGTAAACACCCATCAAGTTGATGTCAATTACCTTTTTAAAGATATTCACATCGTATTCTATAATGCTTGCTTGTTTTCCTTCAATTCCAGCATTATTATAAAAACCGTCAATTCTGCCAAATACTTTTACTGTTTCATCTACATAATTTTTGACAGCTTCTTCATTTGATACATCTGCAATTACGGTTTGAATTTTGACATCTGGAAACTCATTTGAAATTTCCGTTTTTGCTTTTGTTAAAGCTTTTTCGTTGTAGTCAACCAATACAAGGTTTGAACCTTGAGAGGCTAATTCTTTTGCTGCTGCATATCCAAGTCCCATACCGGCACCTGTAATAATAATTACTTTATTTTTCATGGTTGTATATTTTTATGATTGTTTTATAAATTGAATTTCTCCTGAGATCTTTACATCTTCGCTAACCAAAACACCTCCTGTTTCTAATGCTGCATTCCAGTTTAACCCCCAATCCTTTCGATTGATTTTCCCACTAATGGAAAGACCTGCTTTTTCATTGCCCCAAGGGTCTTTGCTTACACCGCCAAATTCAACATCCAATTTTACTTCTTTGCTTATACCTTTTATGGTAAGTATGCCTTTTAATTCATACTCATCATCATCTTCTTGTGTGAAAGAAGTACTTTTAAAAGTTAATTTTTTGTGGTTTTCTGCATCAAAAAAATCGGCTGATTTTAGGTGGTTGTCTCGATCTTCGTTGTTGGTATCGATAGACAAAGTATTAATTGTAACATTTACGTTCGACTTAAAAATGTCTTCGCCATCCACTTCAATCGAAAAATCTTTAAACTCACCTTTTACATTGGTAATCATCATGTGTTTTACCTTAAAAATAAGCTCACTATGTGTAGGGTCTAACACCCATTTTGTTTTTGCTGTTGTTTTCATTTTATCTGTTTTTAAATGAATAATTAATTGATAGTACAAAGTTGCAACTAATTAACAGGCAACGGGTAATAGTATTTCGAAGAAAAGTTGTAAAATTAGGAAAGCAGCTTTTTCATTTCTTTACGAAATTCACTAGGAGTTTGTCCGGTTCGTTTTTTAAAAACGTTAGTGAAGTAAGCCTTTTCATTAAACCCCAAATCAAAACCGATTTCAGAAATATGTTTGTCACTGTGGGTTAATTGATTTTTAGCTTCAATTAATTTTCTGGTTTCAATAATTTCGGTAACTGTTTGGTTGAGAATGTTTTTGCAAATTAGGTTCAGATTTCTTGCAGACATAAATAATTTTTCGGCATAAAAATCTACTCCTAGCGGTCTTTGATAGTTTTCTTCAAGGACAGTTAAGAAACTTTGTAGAGTTGTGTTTTGTGTTGTTGAAAATTCGTTTGATTTGGGTGTAATTTTACTTTTTTCAGATTCAATCATTATGAACAACGCACTTAGTAAATGCCGAACCACACTTAAATCAGGATTTTCTTGTTGCATTTCATTCTCAATAATTTCGCAAATCGTAGTCAACCTACTAAAACAATCACCACTTGGTAGTTTTAAAGTAGCGTGGTTGTGATAGGAAGCATACAATTGAAAAGTGGTTTCGGGAATAAACTCGCTTTTAAACCGAATTACCCACATATCGCATTTACCATTTTTCAGTTTTGGGATAACACGGTGAACCTTTCCTTTTGTAACAAAACTAATCAATGGGGCAGAAAGGGTTGTAGTTTCAAAATCAATAAAGTGTTCCAGTTCTCCATCAATGCCAATAATTAACTCCTCAAAATTATGTTGATGAGGTTCATCAGGCGAAGCACTTATTTTAGTTGCTTCCGCTTTGTCCATTTTAAATATTTTGAAAAATTGATTCATTATTTCAAAGTTAAGAAATTATTAAAACTGTGGATGAAGAATATAATTTTTCAAAATAAAGATAAATTCATTACTGCTTTTTTCAAAATCAACAAGTGCAATAAGATCAGGAACTATCATAAGGCTTTTATATATATCCAAAATTCAATTCACTAATTACGGTCTTAAAACATGTTTACTATAAGTAAACATAATTTAAGACGGTAATAGGAGTTTTACCGTTAGTAACTTTTAGCCTTATTCTCATATTGTTTTCACTGAATCTGCTACACTCGTAGTGTCAAACTAATAAATTAAAACAATATGAAAAATGATGAAGTAATAAAACTAGTACTGGAGCTATTTATCGAGCATACAAAATTAACTGCTAAAGAAATTCACGAGTTGATTCCTGAGGATATAGCAATGATTCAAATTCATAAGGCAATTAAAACATTGAAGGAAAGTAAAATGTTGAAAGAACAATTGTCGTTTGATTTGAAATACTTTTCATTAATTGGGAGTGTTCCTGAAAAACAAACCTCTGTTAAAGTTGACAAAGGTGGTCGTGATGTTTCCAAGTACAAATTCAACGGTCAGGAATATGGGAAAAGTAGATTAGCTCATGCTATTATTACCTCTTATGTAAAAAAGAATAAACCTACTTATAAGCAATTATGTGAAGTATTCCCGGTTAAACTAATTCCACCTTATGGATTGATTAAACCAAAAGCCGAAGCATTAGAGGTAAGTAAGGATCGTGATAGGTTCTTTCTGAAAGACCATGAAGTTATAGAGCTTCCTGACGGTCCTGTTTGTGTGAGTAATCAGTTTACAAAAGAGAGGATAGAAAAGCTTATTGAAATTGCTCATAATGAGCTAGCATATAACATTAAATAATGCAAGATTAGCTATTGATTTTGAATGCTTATTTTCATACATTTGCAACCCCCTTTTATTTAAAATTCTATGAATCAATACGAAACGTTACTTAAATATATTTTCGAAAACGGAACTGATAAATCAGATAGAACAGGTGTTGGTACAAGAAGTCTTTTTGGTTACCAAATGAGGTTCAATTTAGAAGAAGGATTTCCTTTAATAACAACAAAAAAGGTTCACTTAAAATCGATTATACATGAACTCCTTTGGTTTTTGAAGGGGGATACCAATATTAAATATTTAAAAGATAATGGTGTTACTATATGGGATGAATGGGCAGATGAAAATGGTGAATTAGGGAGTATTTATGGCTATCAATGGCGATCATGGCCAACTCCTGATGGTAGGCATGTAGATCAAATTTCAAATGTTATTGATACACTTAAAAATAACCCTGATTCTAGGAGAATAATAGTGAGTGCATGGAACGTAGCTGATATAGATAAAATGGCATTGCCACCTTGTCATACACTTTTTCAATTTTATGTTGTTGATGGTAAATTGTCTTGTCAGTTATATCAGAGAAGTGCAGATTTATTATTAGGTGTTCCTTTTAATATTGCTTCTTTTGCTTTATTGACAATGATGGTAGCTCAAGTTTGTAATCTTGGATTAGGAGATTTTGTGCATACCTTTGGTGATGTTCATATTTATAAAAATCATTTTGAGCAAGTACAACTTCAATTAAGTAGAGAACCAAAACCATACCCTAGAATGAAAATAAATCAAAATGTACATTCAATATTTGATTTTAAATATGAAGATTTTACATTAGAAGGATATAATCCATACCCTGCAATTAAAGCACCAATAGCTGTATAATAAAGTGGAGATAAACTATATTTCAAATAGAAATGATGAAATCATTAATAAATTTATAGATGATTTTTCGGTTAATCATAAACCTATAGAAGTTAGTTTTAGAGAATTGCTGCCAGAAATAAAAAATATTGATAGATATACTCATTTAATACACACATATCCAGCTAAGTTATTAGTTCATATTCCTTATTTCTTTTTGAATAATTCTGTTTTCTCTAAAGAAGGTGATACGGTTTTAGATCCTTTTAATGGTAGTGGTACTGTTCTTTTGGAAAGCATTATAGCGAAAAGAAATGCTTTTGGTGCTGATGCAAACCCTCTTGCAAGATTAATTACAGAAGTTAAGATTTCAAAAATTGATACAAATAAAATTCTTCAATACTTAAACGATGTCATTGAAACAGCAAAAACAAAAAAGAACCCAAGGATTCCAAGTGTTGTTAATTGTGATTTTTGGTTTCCTAAAAGAGTTAAAAATCAATTAGCAAAATTATTAAGTACTATTAATATAATAGAAGATGAATTGATCAGAAAATTTATGTTAGTTGCCTTCTCAAATTGCGTGAAAAAAGTAAGTTATGCTGATCAAAGAGTTTCGGTTCCTGTTAAATTGAATCCTAATAGATACCAAAATGGGAGTAAAGAAAATAATAAGATAATTGATAGAATAAAGCACTTGGAAAGTGTTAATGTCTTTGACAAATTTCATTCAATCGTATTAGATAATATTGATAGGTTTAAAGAATTTGAAAAAGTAGATTTAGCGAATAGTGAAGCTAATATTATTTCTACAGACGCAAGGATTCTTACAACAGGAATAAATCATAAATCCTTACTAAAAAACAATAGTATTCAATTAGTAATAACATCTCCTCCTTATGCAGGAGCTCAAAAATATATAAGAGCCTCTAGTCTTAATCTTGGATGGACAGAATTAGCAAAAGTCGAGGAATTAAGAGAACTAGATAAAAAAAATATAGGAAGAGAGAATTACAATAAATCTGAAATCAAGATTGTAAAAACAGGAATTAAATCAGCAGATAAATTAATTGATAAAATATTTGAGATAAATCCTATAAGGGCGAACATTATATGTAATTATCTTATTGAGATGCAAGAAGCACTAAAGGAGACACATAGAGTGATAAAGAAAAATGGATATTTAGTTTTAATAGTTGGAAATAATAAAGTATGCAACAGGGAATTTAATACTCAAGAATATTTTACTGAGTTTTTGTTAACTTTAGGTATGGAATTACAGTTTAAACTGATTGATGATATAAAATCTTATGGATTAATGACTAAAAGAAATAAGACAGCAGATATTATATCTAGAGAATGGATATTAGTTTTTAAAAAATAAGTAGAATGAAGAAAACCAAGAACTACGAGGATCTACCTTTTTATGATAAATTATTGAATAAAGTACAAGCTTATGGTCAAACTATTTGGAAAGATAAGTGGAAGGAAGGAGTAGATCAAGAATGGCTAAATAATTTTTCTGATTTAGATGAGGATAAGATAGAAAAAGAAAGAATTAATATGTTATACCTTCTATCTAAATTTATGTATTTTGGGAATGCTGAATTAAGGCAATTATTAATTTCTCTCTATCGTGATTTATTTAAATATCCAATTATAGCTTCAATAAGAAAAAGAAAATCTGATTCAATGGATCTAGATGAAATAAATCATGAATTTAAAAGAGAACTTGATGCCACTCGATTTTTAGGGGTTGGTAATCCCTCTGAAAGTGGAGTACACATGTTGTATTACTATAGACAGGAATGTAAGCTTTCGAAAAAATATTTTATTAATACAAGTGATATTTTTACTACATCTAAAATAACAGAGAAACTACCCACTAAAGAAACAAGGGTATACTTAAAAAGTGAAATAAGAAATATAGATATTAAAAGATATGTTTTTATAGATGATTTTTGTGGAAGTGGATCTCAAGCTGAGGATTACTTAAAGCAAATCGTAGAAAATATTAAATTTGAGAGTCCTGACATAGAAGTAAACTACTTAATGCTTTTTGGCACAGAAACGGGAATTAATAATGTTAGAAATCTTGGGGTGTTTAATAATGTAGAAGCTGTTTTTACCATAGATGAAACTTTTAAAACTTTTTCGGATAATTCAAGATACTTTAAAGTTCTTCCTGATGAGAGTATTGAGAAAGATTTTTCTCGGGAGACAGCTTTAAAATATGGAAACAATCTCTTCAATCCTCCTTTAGGTTATGGAGATTGTGAATTATTATTAGGGATGTATCATAATACTCCAGATAATTCATTGCCGATATTCTGGAGTGAACAGAATAATTGGAAGCCAGTTTTTAAGAGATATAATAAAATTTATTAGTTATGACAAGTGAATTAGAAAATCCCTTTAGTGTCACTAAAGCAACTGAATTCTCTGATGATGAAATCAATGAGTATTGGGTAAATTTTAATACAGAAGAAGATGTCTCTATTGATACTCTTTTAAATCCAAAGGAGTATATGCCTAAATATATTATTGGAGGGAAAGGTTGTGGAAAAACACATATACTTAGATACTTTTCTTTCCCATTGCAAAAAATAAGATTAGAGAATAATATACAAAACATTTTAGAAAAAGATCAATATATAGGGCTATATTCTGTATTTCATGGGCTAAATTCAAGTAGGTTTTCAGGGAAAGGAATAAGTGATGATGAATGGCATTCAGTCTTTGAATATTATTTTGAGTTATACATTTGTGATAATTTACTTCATACAGTACAAGAAACATTTTCTCTTCTGAAACTAAATGCCTCAGTTGAAAAGGAGTTTATTAGTAAAACACTATCTATTTTTAATAATTATCAAGATATTAAAGATGTTGTCTCAATTTCTAATTTAATAGAATTTTTAGCTGAATTAAGAAGGAAAATTGATTCTCAAGTTTTAAATGCAGCATTTACAAGAAAATTAGAATTTGAAGATGTTAAAATTTTATTTTCGCCAGGTGACTTATTATTTGGAATTCCAGATAGTATAATAAATAATATTGAACAATTTAAAGAAGTAAAATTTATCTACATATTTGATGAGTATGAGAAATTATTTGAATGGCAAAAGAAATTTGTAAATACTCTTGTTTGGGATAAAAAAACTCCAGTTACTTTTTGGATAGGAGCAAGAAGGTTTGGATATACTACTAGAGAAACTAAATCTGGTCAGGAAATGAAATCTGGTTCAGAATTTCAAGATGTAAGTCTAGATGTACTAATAAGAAAAAATGAAGACTTATATAAACAATTTGCGGAAAAACTTTATACGAATAGATTGATAAAGTACTATGGGAGTAAGGGATTAAATTTAAAACATGAGGATGTTAAAAATAATTTCATTGACAAATTTGAACCCTATAATGAAAATAAAATACTCGAAGAAATAAGAAGTAAAAATAGGAAAAAGGAATATAAACATTTAAAGGAATTAAGAAGTAACATATCAAATGGAATTAAGTCAAAACAATCATTAAACTTGAGTCATGACGATGAGATTGATGAGATTATTAATGGAATAATTTTGAATACTGATAATAATCCTTTAGAGCAAAAGTACAAATTATTTTACCTCTATAAACTTTGGTATAGGGGAACAAAAGATGATACATTCTCAGGTTTTCTAAAGATTATAAATGATGAATATGATAAGTTTAAGCTAAAAGAGGAAAGTGAGTTTGATGAAATAATAGATAAAAGAAAAAAAGATTTTTTAGCTCAACTCTGTAAAGAAAATAATGTAAAGAATACAGAATGTTCGGGTGTTAATGAATTTATTAAGATTTCACAAGGGAATGCTAGAAGTTTTATTTTATTACTGAAAAAGTCAATAGAGTATGCTAAAATAAGAGGGGAAAAGCCTCTTGAGAATGGAGGTAAAATAAGCTTAGACTCACAATATTTGGCTGTGTATGATACAGCGAGGTGGTTTTATGAGGATGCGGATCTGATTGGAGAGGATGGAAAGAACATGTATAGTTCATTGAAAAGGTTAACAGATTATTTTAAATTGGAAAGATTTTGTGATAAACCTGTAGAAACTACAGTATCTTGTTTTTATTTAAAATCTGAGGAAATTTCAAAAAAAGCTATATCGTGTATTGAAACGATGAAAATGCATTCAATTCTTATTGAAGATGAAGATGGTAGGCTAGAAAAAAATTCGGGAAGGAAAGAGCGTATGTTTCAAATAAACAAAGTTTTAGCACCTCTTTGGAATTTGCCAACAGCAGTTAGAGGTAGTTTGTCTTTAAATAGAGATGTTGTGGAGTCAATTTTTAATCCTGAATTCAGTAAAAATTTCATTCAGATTTATAATCTTAGAAAGAATCAACTTAATGCTCCTGATTTTGTGAAAAAGACAAATCATGATGATGAAACTAATAACACTCTTTTCCCTATTTAAATACACTAATATGGATTATACGATATTTTATAAAACGAGTTATGAAAAAGGAAATGTAGATTGTAATGAGGGTTATGATTTTTTCTTTTCTGCTTATGATGATTGTACTCGGACTAAAACAATTTTTGAAAAGATTAAATCTGATATAAAAATTTGGATTGATTTTCCTCATTATAAAAATGAATTCACAGGAAAAAATGTCTATAAATGCGAATCATATAAAGAGGATGAATGTTTCATAGAATTGTTTTCTTCTTTAGATGTTAAATCTGATTCAAAAATATGTATTGATATTACTGGTTTTATAAGACCACATTTAATATTTTTTATTAAATATTTATATATGATAGGGCTTAAAAAGATTGAATTTCTATATTCTGAACCTTTGCATTATCAAAATGCAGAAGAAACAACATTTTCAGGATTTGTTGATAGGGTTGATATAATTGAGGGCTGCGGATCAGAGATTAATCTACCAAATACAGATAATGACCTTTTAATTATTTCTTCTGGTTATGATGATAATCTTATTGCCAGAGTTTCTAGTAATAGATCAAAGATTAAAAATCGTTATTACATTCTTGGATTTCCTTCATTACAGCCAGATATGTATCAAGAAAGCATTTTAAAAATGCATCAAGCAAAAGATTCTATTGGACAAAGAGAAGATAGGTATGCTCCAGCATTTGATCCATTTGTAACAGCACAAATAATTAATGATATTGTCGAAGAGAATCCAAATCATTCTAACATTTATTTAAGTCCCTTATCTACTAAACCACAAGCTTTAGGAATTGCTCTTTATTATTTATGGAATTTTGAATCAAAACCAATCAATATTATATTTCCTTATAGCAATACATATCATCCCAAAACTGCCACAGGTATAAAAAAAACTTGGAAATATACTTTTGAATTTCCATAGATACATTTGTCCTATTTAGTTTTTAAGTGGGACTTGCTAATTTGTCCCACTTTTGTTGAAACTGGGACTATGCTTGAAAACCAAGCATTTAACCTCATGCTCTTATTCCGTTGTCCTATTTGTATGGAAAAACTATTAAAAATGGGACAACTAGTCGTTTTTTTCGTTTAAACTCGCTTTAAACGAAAAATTATGATAAAACGACAAACAACAACTTCCGGGATGGAATGGAACACCATGATCGGATTAACAGACCGGTTAAAAAGAGACGGCCATCATCGAGATTTTCTATTAATAACGATGGGCTGCTATTTTGGATTACGTATTTCTGATTTACTTTCTATTAAATGGGAAGATGTAATAGGTCAAGATGAATTATTAATTAAAGAGTTCAAAACCAAAAAGCACAGAAAAATCACAATCAACGAAAAAGTAAAAGAAGCCATCGACTTCTGTTCAAATGAACTAAGGTTGAAAAATGCTCTAAATGAAGATCAACACATTTTAGTAAATCGTTGGGGAGGACAACTTACCATCAGTTACATTAATAAAAGACTAAAGGTTCTATTTATAAAGTATAACGTAAAAGTGCAAAATGCCAGTTCACATACTTTACGAAAAACTTTTGGGAAACGAATATTTGAAATGGACAATCAATCGGAACGCTCTTTAATATACCTATCCGAAATATTTGGACATTCTTCATCATCTATTACAAGACGGTATATTGGAATTACACAGGAAAAAATTGCAGATGTTTATTTAAATTTATAGTTTTAGAATCTAATATTTAGATTATGGGACTAGATGGTTATAGTAATAAGAACATTATAATAGAAGGAATCACTAGTGAATACTCATCCTTTATTAATTATTCTTTAGATGATGAGATTATAGAATTTCATTTAGACTTAGGTAGACAAGTTGAAAGGAAGGGTATTGAATACTTAATCGCCACTGAAAAAACCATACTAAAAAAGGTTGAGTCGAATAATTATCCTAAGAATTTATGTGATTGGGAATTAGATGCCCGTGACAAGCTATCTAAAAGATTAGAGCAGTTAGATCTAAATATGATGGAATTTGCTAAAAGTAAAAATCTTGATCTATTCTTAAATATTCTTGTAGAAAGTGAAAACTATATTGAATATGCCACAAATTTCTTAAAGTTACTTAAGAAGACAAACAGAGATAATTGGATTAATGAAATACTTAAGGTTGCTAAGAAAACTAAGGCAAACATAAAAAGGTGGAGTGAGTTTGATGGTTTTCAGTATGACGATATTGATAGAAGTGACGTTAGCAATCTCAAACTTATCTTAAGGCTTGGTAGAGATTTCTACAAGAATCTATATACTAAATTATTAATAGTCTTAGAACGATCTAGTAACGATAAAAAGATTTCTGACAAGGAAGTACTAGATTCATTAGGAGTTGTCCTCGATTCATTTATAACCAAAGAAAAAACGATAATAGAAGTTCTGACTAGAATTAAAGATACTTACGATGATAAGGTTGAAGATGTAAATATCAAAAGTTTACTGAATAAGATAATTAAAGACAATGAGATTAAAAATACGAAAGAATCCTTTTTGTTAATCTCAAAATTAAACATCATTGATATGTATATTCGACAGTTTCCAAAACCTGAAACTGTCAGGAGTAAAATAATTATTTCAGAACCTTCTCAACATTTGAATTATCATGCATTCCAATTGAAAGACATAGACTACAAGGATTATGATGCGATAATGAATAGAAAGAAGTGTATAAATGAAGTTTTAACTAAGCTAAAGTCACATCATTTTATTGATCAAAATCAAAAGTATAAAAACTTTAGAGGTTTATTTGACCAGAAAAAGGACTTTAATAAAATTGCTTGGTACAGAAGTAATGCAGCTCTTAATTATTTTATCAAAATCATTTTTGAAGAATCAGTTGTCGATGTTAGCGAAAAATATCAAATAGCAATTTTAAAGTTTAAAAACAAAGATGATCAGGATTACAGGTTAGATCAGATTTCAAAAGCAAAATTAAAAGAAGTTAGTAATAGTGACTTAATAATTTTAGACGAAATTACTGAGATATTCAAAAAGTATAAGGACTAGGTTAGTCTAATATTACTGCAATCCTTTCGTATTTATTGAATTTTATCCCTTCTATCCCGTAGATGGGATTTTTTTTTGAATTTTTTTCTCAAAAATATTCTCAATAAGGATAGTATTTCCATTTGTTTTTTCCCGCATAGTCCCCCTCCCTCTTCACTTTCAGAATATTTCAAACCTTAAGTATTGCCGAAATTTGACTAGAGTTTCGGGGTTGATCCCGCCTCGAATGTTCTTTGACTTCTTGTAAATTTTTATTTCAAATCATTATTTCGATAATAATGATTTGAAATAAAAAAACCTTAAAAATTAACGGTTCTACTATTATAAAGTACAGCTCATATTTCCTGTCTCTTATACACATCTGACGCTG
>OJGU01000343.1_pt1 | contig 29542 bp, 29 predicted proteins | sample 1594741 | NCBI WGS metagenome assembly OJGU01 (sample SAMN05416841, study PRJEB24817) | seawater metagenome | isolation source: Sea water | place: Canada:Atlantic | collected 2013-07
TCGTCGGCAGCGTCAGATGTGTATAAGAGACAGCACAAGGAACAGTGGTATGAATCGCGGGCAGGCCCGCTCCCACATGAGGCACTGATCTTGAACAGGGGGGCACTTACCTGCAGGTGGGTGGCACATAGAATTCATCATTCAAAATTTGCTATACTCCTCGGCCTTCATTTATCAAGGATTCAGAGACTGCTATGAAATCACCCGTACGAGTTGCTGTCACCGGTGCAGCTGGCCAAATTAGTTACTCATTGCTCTTTCGCATTGCCTCTGGCGACATGTTGGGCAAAGATCAGCCTGTTATTCTGCAATTATTGGAAATCACTCCAGCCCTAGGCGCCTTGCAAGGCGTGGTAATGGAGCTAGAAGATTGTGCATTCCCATTGGTTCAGGGCATCGTACAGTCAGACAAGCCAGAAGTGGCGTTTAAAGACGCTGACATCTGTCTATTAGTTGGTGCGCGTCCTCGTGGCCCAGGCATGGAGCGTAAAGACCTGCTTGAAGCCAACGCGGCAATCTTCTCTGTACAGGGCAAGGCCATCAACGATCACGCTAGCCGTGATGTAAAAGTGCTTGTTGTGGGCAACCCAGCCAACACAAATGCTTTGATCGCTTACCGCAATGCGCCAGACCTCAAGCCTGGTCAGTTCACGGCGATGACTCGTCTAGACCACAACCGTGCAATTGCGCAGTTGGCTGAGAAAACTGGCAAGCACAGCACAGACGTTGATGGTTTGATCATTTGGGGTAACCACTCTTCAACTCAGTACCCAGACGTTCACCACACCACTGTCGATGGCAAAAATGCGACTGACCTAGTAGATGAGAACTGGTTGGTGTCTGACTTCATCCCAACGGTTCAGCAGCGCGGCGCGGCAATCATCAAAGCGCGTGGCCTTTCAAGTGCAGCATCAGCGGCAAACGCTGCGATCGACCATATCCGTGACTGGGTATTGGGCACGAACGGCAAAATTGTCAGCATGGGCATCCACAGTGTTGGCGATTACGGCATCGCGGAAGGTTTGATCTACTCATTCCCAGTGACTTGTGAAAACGGTGTTTACACTGTTGTGCAAGGTTTGGAAGTGAATGATTTCAGCCGTGACTTGATGGCTAAAACTGAGAAAGAACTCTCAGAAGAAAGAGACGCTGTAGCAGCATTGCTACCGTAAACTGTAGGCGCGGCGGTATGAGCAATATCGCCGCGCACTTTTGCCCTTTTTCGGGTTCGCTCTGAGGTTCGTCTGATGAGTGTCAATAAAGCAAAATCCTGCGCCGCAAGTGCACAGTTTTGGATTCTGCAACTCATAGGCTGGAGCCTGTGGGTGGTGTTGCTAGTTCTCCGCGATTTAAGTTTTGTTCCCGCTGAATATATGACGGCGCGCGCTGGTGTGTTTGTGCTCGATGCCGTGGCTGGTTTTGCGTTGTCTACGGCCTTGCGCTATGCCTATCGCGCCGTGTGGGAGTCCTCCGCGCAACTGCGCTTTCTAACTGTAATACTTGGCTCCTTGCTAGCATCGATGATCTGGATCGCGATGAAAGCCTTGATCACCTCAACAGAGGTAGGCAGCGCCGTTGATCTTAGCGATTATGGGCTGACCTCAGTTACCAATCTCTTGCCATTCTCTTATATGTTTATGCTGATGTGGAGTGTGGTGTATTTCTGCATTAAGTATTACCGCCTATTCCAGCTTGAGAAAACCAAGAGCCTGCGCTCAGAAGCGCTAGCGCATGAGGCACAGCTGCGGATGCTGCGTTATCAATTGAACCCGCACTTCTTGTTCAATACTCTTAATGCAATCTCGACCTTGGTCTTGCAAAAAGACACTAAAACCGCCAACTCGATGCTGTCGAAATTGAGCCAATTTTTGCGTTATTCATTGGATAACGACCCGCTAGATCAGGTGTCTTTGCAGTTTGAGCTCAACTCAGTTCGTCTATACCTTGACATCGAAAAGGTGCGCTTTGAAGAGCGCCTGCGCATCGAGATTGATGTGCCCGAAGAGGCGCAACAAGCGATGGTGCCCAGCATGTTATTGCAGCCGTTGATTGAAAACTCGATCAAACATGCGATTGCGCGCAGCGAAGAGGGCGGTATGATCGCCATTCGTGCAAAAGTGCAGGGTGATAAGCTAGTGATCATTGTAGAAGATGACGGGCCGGGTGTTGCCGAGCCCTCTGCGATGATGGCCATGGACACGGCCTCTGGAGGGGTTGGTCTGAAAAATATACAAAATCGTCTTAAAGAGATTTACGCAGATGCCCATACTCTGGCATTTTCCTCAGGTTCACCGCAGGGTTGTATAGTAACGGTTGTAATTCCTTATGAAACAAAATGACAGCGAGTCGCGTATTCGCGCCATCATCGTGGATGATGAATCCTTAGCGCGCACTGGTTTAGCCATGCGTCTAGAACAGTTTCCCCAGATAGAGCTTGCTGCCGTTTGTCAGAACGGCAAAGAAGCGCTGGCGGCGATTGCTGAGCACACGCCGGACCTCGTATTCCTCGATATTCAGATGCCGGGAATGACGGGGCTTGAGGTGGTTGAAAAGCTGCAGCAAGACAATATGCCGATGATCATTTTTGTAACGGCCTATGATGCCTTCGCTGTCGATGCCTTCAGTGCTAATGCTGTCGACTATTTGCTCAAGCCAATTGAAGATGAGCGTTTAACCCTTGCCATCGAGAAAGTGAGTGAGCGAGTGGGTCAGCAACAAGCGGCGCTAGAGAAGCATCGTTTACTAGAGATCGTGATCGGCCTGACTGGTAAGTCAGAGTTGGCAATTAACGAGCTGCTGAGCAACCCCGACCAAGCCTCGGAGTATTCCGATAGGCTCGCGATCAAAGATGGCTCTTCAACAACGTTCGTGCCGGTGCGTGATATCGATTGGATCGATGCAGCGGGCGATTATATGTGTGTGCACGTGCAGGGGCAGACCCACATCATGCGCACGACAATGAAAGAATTAGAGGCACAGTTGGACCCTAACATCTTCCAACGTGTACACCGTTCAACCATCGTGAATTTGCAGCGCGTTGAAAAAGTCTCATCGCATATCAATGGCGAGTTCCACTTAACCTTGAGTTGCGGCTCATCGTTGAAAATGAGCCGCTCTTACAAAGATAAAGTGAAGCATTTCTTTTAAGCGCGACCAGTCTCTGGAATATAGCCCAACGGCAAAGAGGTCTTGTCGATCACGCTGCGCATAATGAAACTGGAGTGCACATCGGCCACCCCTTCGATGCGAGTGATCTTATTAAGTAAGAAGTCGTGGTAATGCTCCATGTCGGGTAGCACCAATTTCAGCAAATAGTCGGCAGATTGCCCGGTGATCAGCATCAACTCAATAACCTCGGGGTACTTATTAACCTCCGCTTCAAAATGTTCAAAACGCTCAGGCGTGTGTTTGTCCATACTGATCTGTACCAAGGCATGCAGTTTTAAGCCGAGTTTAGAAGCGTTCAGCAGCACCGCATGGCGTTCGATAATGCCTTCCTCTTCGAGTTGTTTGACCCGTCTAGCGCAGGGTGTGGCGGATAAGCCCACCCGTTCCGCAAGCTCGGCATTAGTGAGCCTGCCGTCTTCCTGTAACTCTTTCAAAATACGCTTATCAAGCTTGTCCATAGCAGGTCCTTTTGAAGGCTTAATCTGTGGGTTTTCGTAAACTTAGTGATATTTACTAATATTAGATATAAAAATAGGTAATAAGTCTATATATACCCCTAAATACTAGTAAATAAAGTGAGAAAAACTAAAGGCATTTGTTTAATCTACACAACATCGAAACACGGCCTAGATAAGGACTTCACAAAGTCGGCCAAAGGAGAAATGAAGATGTACGACCACACTAAATACAAAGCTTTCCAGCCTATCGCGATCAAAAATCGTACATGGCCGGACAACGTCATCAGTCAGGCACCCCGCTGGTGTAGCGTTGATTTGCGAGATGGTAACCAGGCTCTGATCGAGCCGATGTCTGTCATGCAGAAAAAGGTGATGTTCGATTTATTGGTGGAAGTAGGCTTCAAAGAAATCGAAGTCGGGTTTCCGGCGGCATCGCAGCCCGACTTCGATTTTGTGCGAAGTCTGATCGAAGAAGATCGCATCCCTGATGATGTGACGATCCAAGTATTGACCCAAGCGCGCCCTGAATTGATCGAGCGCACCTATGAATCGTTGAAGGGTGCTAAGAAGGCAATTTTGCATGTGTACAACTCAACATCCGTTGTGCAGCGCGAAAAAGTTTTCAAGATGGACAAAGCGGGCATCCTGAATATCGCCGTCAATGGTGCCAAAGAGGTCAAGCGCTGCGCCGAGCTAGCACCAGAGACGCAATGGACTTTTCAATACTCACCAGAGAGCTTCACAGGCACCGAATGTGACTTCGCTGTCGAGGTGTGTAATGCGGTCTCTGCTGTTTGGGAGCCAACGCCAGAGAACCCAATTATTTTTAACTTGCCCTCGACTGTCGAGATGGCAACGCCAAATGTGTATGCAGATCAGATTGAATGGTTCTGCCGCAATATTAACAACCGCGATAGTGTCATCGTGAGCCTGCACACGCACAACGACCGTGGCTGTGCGGTGGCCGCGGCTGAGTTGGCGGTAATGGCTGGCGCGCAGCGTGTTGAAGGCACACTGCTTGGCAATGGTGAGCGTACCGGCAATATGGATATCGTCGTGATGGCGATGAATATGTATAGCCAAGGGATCGACCCTGAGCTTGATCTAAGAGATATGGACAAAATCGTTAGCGTGGTCAAAAGCTGCACGGCGATCGATGTACACCCAAGACAGCCTTACTCGGGCGACTTGGTGTTCACCGCCTTCTCTGGTAGCCATCAAGACGCGATTAAGAAGTGTTTGGACATCTATAAAGAGGGCGAGACCTGGGAGATTGCGTATCTGCCAATCGATCCCCGCGACCTTGGCCGTACTTATCAAGACGTGATTCGTGTGAACAGTCAGTCCGGTAAAGGTGGTGTGGCCTATGTATTGGCCAATAAGTTTGGTTTTGAGCTGCCGCGCTGGTTGCAGATCGAGTTCTCACGCGTGGTGCAAAAGCAAGCCGAAGACTCGGGGCAAGAGATCGCGCCCGATGCGATTTGGGCATTGTTTAAAGAGCACTACCTACAGGCGGATAATCCTGTGCGTCTAGATAGTTTCAGTATGCGCCGCGACAATGAAGGCGGTCGTGAATCGTTCTCTGCGGGCATCAACTGCTTCGATGAGTATTTGAAAGTCGAAGGCGAAGGTGATGGTGTACTCGATGCATTCGTAGAAGCGCTTAAAGCGCAGACCGGTGTCGACTTCGAGATTATGGAATACGGTGAGCATGCGCTTGGCCAAGGGGCCGATGCTGAAGCGGTAACCTATATTCAATTGAAAGATGAGAAAACCCGATATACCGGTGTGGCGATCAGTCGCGACATCGTTTCCTCCTCCCTTAACGCGCTTTTAAGAGCAGCGAGTCAGCTGCTCAGCGAAAGCCGGGAGCGCCGCGTCGCGTAATTAAGTCTTTTCTCCGCACTTTGTTCATAAGGCGCAGTGCGGCGCGAATCTTCACAAGAGATGACACGAAAAGACCCAATTAAGCCAATAGCGGTGGCGCTTTCCCATACCTCCTTGTGTGTGCCTTCATAAGCACATCCTTATGTGAAACACCCAAGGAGGTATGGGCTTGCCAACTAATCGCCCCACCCCCCCCTGCAATTGCCATTCGCGCAAACTATTTTCACCAAACTTGCGACTATTTGCTGAAACACCTTATCCTTGGGGCACTTTTCACAGTATGTCACTGCATCCGTGCTCCCGAGGTTCAATTGCATGAGCTTTAACGATCAAGACGCCGCGTTGATTGCCGACGCGCTCGACGGATCCGCCCGTGCTTGGGAACGTCTGGTGAAGCGCTATGAAGGGCAGGTTTATAACTTCAGTTTGCGCCTGACAGGCAACTCAAGCGATGCGCTCGATCTCATGCAAGAAGTGTTTATCGGCGTGTATCGCAACCTGCATCGTTTTCGCGGTGATTCTAAATTCAGTACCTGGTTGTTTCGCATTGCCCATAACAAAGCCGTCGACATGAGTCGTCGCAAACCTTCTTTTATGCCTATCTCATCATTGGGTGGGGCTGAGCAAAGCGAAGAAGAGGTGTTAGAGCACTATACTGATGAAAGCGTGCAAGAGAACCCACAGGCGATGTTAAGCGAAATCCAGCATAACGCGCAGATCATGGCTGTGTTGGGATGCTTGAGTTGGGAGCAACGTTTGATCATTGAGTTAAAAGTATTTCAATCCAGCACTTTCGATGAGATCGCCGAAATGCAGGACATCTCCGCCAATACGGCGAAGACGCGTTTTTACACAGCCCTTAAATTGTTGAAGAAGCAAATGGAGCATTCTCATGACCTGTCATGAAACCGCCAATATCGTGTCAGCCTATTTCGATGAGAGCAGTAGCGCCCAAGAGCGCAAGGCTGCTCAGTTGCATCTAGATTCTTGCTCGGCTTGTTCGGCAGCATTAGCCGACTCTCAGGCCGTGGGTGCCCACTTGCGCCAATGGCAGGACGAGGCGGTGCCGCAGTGGCAGCGCATTCCAGAACAGCTGCATTCTAAACGGCGAGTGCAAAAACCGCGCTTCTCTTTTTGGGGGCAGTGGGCGCCTTTGGCTGCTGCGTTCATGTTGGCCTTGGCGGTCATGTTTAACGTGCAAGTTGACCTGAATAGCGATGGCTTTAGTGTGGCGTTTGGGCAAAGCGGTGGCATGAGCCCCGATGCGGTGGCGGCGCAACTCGCTCAATTTGAACAAGCGCAGCGGCAGGCGCAAGCGCAAACTTTGCAGGCGCTAAGCGCAAGTATTGAAGAACGTCAGGTCAATAGTAATGCGCGTCTTCTTGAAACGGTGATCGAGCAATTAGGTGACAGTACTTCGCGCAGTATTGAACAAGTCATGGCGTATTTTGAAGCGCAAAGACAGGAAGATTTACAGTTGATGGAGGCCAGTTACCAGCGCCTAGTCGATAGCGATTTTCAAACAGTGCAATCAATGCAGCAGCTTGCCAATTATGTCCAATATCAAGGCGGGAGTCTGCAATGAAAGCCATCGGGACACTATTAGTGGCGTCACTATCTGCACTAACGTGTGTGCAGAGTACGCACGCTCAAGAGGCTGACCTTGCCGAGATTCAGCGCAGTATTGAAATTTTTTCGGGAGTGCTGCGAGAAGGTTTGGAACTCAATACCCGTGCCGGTATTTTTAGCCCGTTTAGTGGTTCTGTGCAGGGTGATTATTATATGCGGCAAGGCGTTGTGCTTGAGGTTGTTAGCCCTTTGGCCAATAGCCGTTCGGTATTTAGTTGGCAGAGCTTTGAGAGCAAGCTCCAGCAACTGTCCGGACAGATATCGAACTTGGCCAATACGCCACGGGTCCCACCTCCCGATTTAGAAGCAATGCGCGAATCGATGGCCTTGTCATTGCGTGCCAGTGCGGCGCAAGACACCTATAGAGATTTCCTAGAAAGCATTCGTAACAATGACTTTAGCAAAGAGGTCGAAGAGGCCTTGGCGCGCGCTAGCGAATCGGCTTTGTCCTTGCACGAGCTTGGCAAAATTGATGATGCTCGGCTCAATGCGCTGATGGCGCAAGTCAGTGACATCCGTTCGAATATCGGCAACCGCATCGGTGCCATCGCGCAGCTGCGTGACGAGCTTGGGCAAGCGGCCCAGAGCACAAGCAATAGCGACTCTATAGATATGCAAAGCTTTGAACAAAGATGGCAGGCAATAGTGGCAGAGGTGGAACCTGTGCTTGCGGCGGCTCGCGAACAAGCTGCACAATTGAGTGCGCAAGCTGAGTTAGCCAAACAGGAGCGCGAAGTGCAGTGGCAGGGCGAGTTGCAAAGCTTTGAGCAAAAACTTTTTGCGTTAGTGTGTGATTATGGCGCCGCACTTCGAGCCTTGCCTGACAATGAACACCTAACTTTGGTGTTGAAGGGCCTTGGCAGCGAGAACGAGAATCGCCGAGAAGATCGGATTCATGTGCTTGCGAAAGAGCAGTTGCAGGGCTGTTTGCAAGGCAGTGTTTCCTCCTCTGCATTGCAAAGCGGTGCCCTGACTTATAGTTTTTAGTATCACCAAGCCGGCCCGGTAATATTGGCGTCGGCTGGCACAAATTGCCGTGCATCATCCTCGGCTTGGTAGAGCCGGGTGATCAACAATAGTACCCCAGCAACATCCAATAGATCGCTATCACTTAATGACAACTTGCGGCGAATTCGCTCGCGAGTGATATAAGGGTTGCCGCGGCTATCGAAGTTCAAATAATTGAAGTCCTCGTCATCATACCCCCAATTGCTCGAAATCACTTCTTGCCCTAGGCGACCGTCCAGTCGCGCAAACGGGTAAAACCATCGTCCACCTTGGATGCCCGCTTCATAAGTAATGATTTGGCCGCCGGGGTAATACCAGGTTTCATCGGCATAGCGCAGACGAAAAGTCGCTATTTGGCCATTCGGCCAGAACACCGCTTCGCCGCCATGGGTCCAGTGGTAGCTCATGACCCGTCCGTTTGGGTAGTAGATGCTAACGTCTTCGCCAGGTTGCGCCATAAACAATTGGCCATTCGGGAAGTACCAGGCACTGTTGTAAAGATCTCGAGAGATGCGCGTTCCATTTCCATAATAAGATTCGTAACGGGTGTTCTCTGTTAATAACACTGATTGGCACACTCGACGGTTGAGCTCTTTTAGTGAGTTCTGCATCTGCTGTAGCTCATTTAGACTGTCATGGTTGCCCGGAATTAATAGGTTTACCGCGACCATTTTGGCCATGAATTCCACAGTGGCACAGGCGGTGCTGAAATTGTCCGAGCCTGTAGAGGCGGCAAATAGCTTAGGGCTGATAAACGTGATTAAGATCAATGCGACAATGGTTTTCATCAGTGTAAGTTCTCCCTTCAGGATATAGTTGTCCTTGGGGCTAATAATCGCGCAAATTATGTGAACCCGACCTGAACACATGATTGGTAACCTTTGCGTTTATCTTATAAAATGCTCGGTATTAGCAGTTCCAAGACTTTACGGTCGTCAAAGGCCATAGAAAACACGCTTGGTAATGCCTCAAAACGATGCATAGTCCCAATAACAAAATGTAGTAGATGAAGGAGAAAAAAGATGGACTGTCCTAAATGCAATGCCAAGATGACAGAACGAGACGTAGAAGTTCTGCACGGTAAAGTCACAATCGACCAGTGCACTAGCTGTAAGGGGTTGTGGTTTGACAATGGTGAAGCTGAGCAACTGAAAAAGTCATGGATGTCCGACTTTCTAGACAGTGGCGATCCGCGTATTGGTAAAACTTATAACCGAGTGCGTGATATTCAATGCCCACGCTGTGGCAAGAACATGAATAAACTCACAGATAAGCGCCAGCCGCATCTTGAATACGAAGCGTGTGAAGAGCACGGTATGTTTATGGATGCCGGTGAGTTCACCGATTACAAGCATGAAACGCTCATGGATCTTTTCAAAGGTCTAGTCGCTTCACTTAAGCGTCGCGCGTCTTAAGCGTTTGAGTTGGGTCTGCGCCCTGGCCAATCGGGGTGCAGCCATATTGCCTTGTCTGCGCAATGCGCTGGCAGGTGTCTAAACCTCCCAATATCCATCCACTGATTCCTAGGTGTATGGAAGTCTGACCCCGTTGAAGCCCACAGCTTGTTCTCAATGCACAGCGTTGCCATGTGCGCCATTCTGTCGGTGTCTAAATTCGAATAACTGACCTCTAATCCCTGGCCACCACACTCAGCAAACTCCTTGATAAGCCGACGTAATTTGACCTTGTTCAAGGGGTAGCGATTAGGGTGGGCGAGAATGGCGATGCCGCCGGCGTTTTGTAAAGCCGCCACTGCCACGGGAATCTCACACCACTGTGCCGCCGCCGTGTATTTGCCTTTGTCGCCAAGATAAGATTTGAACGCATGGTCTTTGCTGCGAGCGATGCCGCCGTCAATGAGAAATTGGGCAATATGGTTGCGACTGACGGCCTCGCAGGGTTGTTGTTCTAGGTAGCGCATTAGGCCGGTGTGGCCAGCAAGTTGTAAACGTCTGTCAATCTGCACGGCGCGTTCAAGGCGTAATGCTTGTTGGCGTTTGAGCAATTGTTGCAGTGCAGCATTGTGGATGTCGATACCAATGCCCACCACGTGTATCTCTTTGTTCTCCCAAAGGCATGACACTTCGACGCCATGGATTATCTGCAGCGAGTCGGGTATTGCGTCGAGCGCGAGGTGGTCGAAGGCTGCAGTGGTGTCGTGGTCAGTGATGGCCAAGTAATCGACGTTGTTCGCGGCGGCGCGATCTACCAGTGCTTGCGGGGCGAGTTCGCCATCGGAGTAATAGGTGTGGGAGTGCAAGTCGGCAAGCATTGAAGGGCTCCATATCGGGCGCAAAGAGTAAACCTTCGCGCGGGTTGAGTAAACCGCCAGGCGTGCGTAATAGTTGACTAAATCACTTAGGTATTTCATACTTTCGGCCACTTTAAGCCCTCAAAGAGACTGGCCACATGCGCTTAACCACTAAAGGCAGATACGCCGTGACTGCGCTGCTTGACCTCGCCATCCACGGCGATGATGGTCCAGTTAACCTTGCCGATATTTCTGAACGCCAAGGCATTTCCCTTTCCTACTTAGAACAACTATTTGCCAAGCTGCGTCGTGGCGAATTGGTTTGCAGTATTCGTGGGCCAGGCGGGGGGTATCGATTAGGCAAAAAAGCCCAAGCGATACGCATTGCCCACATTATCGATGCAGTCGATGAGTCGGTAGATGCCACTAAGTGTCAGGGGCAGGGCAATTGCCAGCAAGGTGAAACCTGCCTAACCCATCATTTGTGGCAAGATTTAAGCGAGCAGATTCACGACTTTTTGTCGGGTATTAGTCTTGCCGATCTAATTTCGCGTAGCGATATCAAACGCATAGCGCTGCAACAGAATGAGCGCCGCGATGGCTTAAGCGAACCTGAGTTAGACGGCGCACGCATCGCCGCCACCTTCCTGCAGTAGGCTCAAGGCTTGAGTGGATTACCCCATTCTCGCCTTCGGAGCATGGAGAGAGCATGAACAACCCTATCTATTTAGACTATGCGGCGACAACTCCCGTCGACCCATTAGTGGCTGAACAAATGGCAGCCTGTTTAACCCTCGAAGGCAATTTTGGTAACCCAGCCTCACGCTCACATCTTATTGGTTGGAAGGCTGAGGAAGCTGTCGAAGAGGCTCGCCGCAATGTCGCTGATTTGGTGCATTGTGATCCTCGCGAGATCGTTTGGACCTCTGGCGCAACTGAATCGGATAATCTTGCCATCAAAGGCGCCGCGCATTTTCATAAAGGGCGCGGGCGGCACTTGATCACCTCCTGTATAGAGCACAAGGCTGTTCTAGATACTTTTGCGCAACTTGAAAGCGAAGGTTTTGACGTAACCTACCTGCGCCCTGACGCTCAAGGCATTGTAAACCCTAGCGATGTTGAGGCCGCGCTGCGTGAAGACACCACCTTGGTGTCATTGATGCATGTGAATAACGAGCTCGGAAGTATCAACGATATCGCCGCAATAGGCGCGATAACCCGTGCACGAGAGATTCTTTTTCACGTCGATGCGGCGCAAAGTGCTGGCAAAATCGCTATAGACCTTAGCGCACTGCAAGTGGACTTAATGTCTTTTTCAGCTCATAAAGTGTATGGCCCGAAAGGCATGGGCGCTTTGTATGTCTGTCGTAATCCCCGGGCAAACATCGAGGCGCAGATCCATGGTGGCGGGCATGAGCGCGGGATGCGTTCGGGCACATTGGCCACGCATCAAATAGTCGGCATGGGGTATGCGTTTAAGATCGCCGGTGCAGCACTTGCCGAGGAATCGCAACGCCTTTTAGCTCTGCGGAAGCGCCTTCTGGCTGGCTTAGAATCTGTTGCGGGGGTGTCATTGAACGGACACCCAAGCCAAACCGTTCCTGGTATTGTGAATCTTTCCTTTGCTGGTGTTGATGGGGAGTCGTTGCTGCTGTCTCTGCGCGAGATAGCGGTGTCTTCTGGCTCTGCTTGCACCTCTGCAACCATGGAGCCCTCGTATGTGCTGCGTGGTATCGGGCTGGCCGATGAGCTAGCACAGAGCGCGCTGCGCATCTCGATGGGGCGCTTTACCACGGAGCAAGACGTGGACACCTGCGTTGCGTGCATCAGCAAAGCTCTTAGCGCTTTGCGATAGTGCTGTGTAACGGCCCGAGGGGCTAGCCTGCTGCCGGCGCCATGTGGGCTGAACTTTTATAAGGGAACTAGGTCAAAGGCTCTTTAAACGGTTCAGCGTAAGTTCCTAAAAACCCGTATAATTACGCGCTATTACCACGTATAATGCGCGGTTTTCTGAACTAGTAACCGGTATGGAGCTAAACGCAATGCCAATCGAAAGAACTTTGTCCATTATTAAACCTGATGCCGTCGCCAAGAATGTGATCGGTGAGATCTATTCACGCTTCGAAAAAGCAGGCCTACGTGTAGTGGCTGCTAAGATGATGCGCCTTACAGATGAGACTGCTGGCGGTTTCTACGCTGAACACAAAGAGCGTGGCTTTTTCCCTGATTTGATCGCATTCATGACATCTGGTCCTGTGATCGTGCAAGTCCTTGAGGGCGAAAATGCAGTGGCACTGCACCGCGATCTAATGGGGGCAACTAACCCAGCAGAGGCAGCAGCGGGCACAATTCGTGCTGACTTCGCTGTTTCTATCGATGCGAATGCCGTACACGGTTCTGACTCTGCGACTTCAGCAGCACGTGAGATCTCTTACTTCTTCGACGCTAACGAGATTTGCGACCGCGCTTAATGCGCACGCAAACTGCGCAAGCGGAGCCTGATATGAGCACGAACGAAGAGAAAATTAATCTACTCGGCCTAAGCTTGCCAAAGATGCAGGCGTTTTTTGCTGAGCTAGGTGAAAAACCTTTTCGGGCGAGCCAAACACTGAAATGGATCCATCAACGTGGCGTTGTTGAAATCGACGACATGACGGATATCAGTAAGGCTTTGCGAGAGAAGATGAAGGCGGTAGCGGAAATTAAGCTACCGCTAATCACTCAGGAGCTGCGCTCTAGCGACGGCTCCTGCAAGTGGATTGTACAAGTGGCCAGCGGCAGCAGTGTCGAAATGGTCTATATCCCAGAGGCAGGGCGCGGCACTTTGTGTGTGTCCTCGCAAGCGGGATGCAGCTTGGACTGCAGCTTTTGTGCGACAGGCAAGCAAGGATTTAACAGCAATTTGACCGTTGCCGAGGTGATTGGTCAATTGTGGTGGGCGAACCAGAAGTTGGCCGGCTTTGGTGTCAAACCAGCGGCTGAATGGGATGAGTCCGGCGCACGCGTTGCGCAAAACCCGCGCCCCATTAGCAATATTGTGATGATGGGAATGGGGGAGCCATTGTTGAACTTCGACAATGTCATGGATGCGCTGAGTCTGATGATGGAAGACCAAGCCTATGGTCTTTCAAAGCGCCGCGTCACCATCAGTACGTCTGGCGTCGTGCCAGCAATCGACCGGCTCAAAGACTTTACTGATGCCTCGTTGGCGATTTCGCTGCATGCTCCGAATGATGAGCTGCGTAGCCAAATTGTTCCAATTAACAAAAAATACCCTATCAAAGAATTACTGCGCGCCAGCTCAGATTATATGAGCACGCTAGGCGAGCGCCGCGTAGCTGTGATCGAATACACCTTGATTGCTGGTGTTAATGATCACCGTCAACATGCCCGTGAGTTAGCCGAGCTGTTGAAGAATTTCCCTTGCAAAATCAATTTGATACCGTTTAATCCGTTTTCCTTGTCCGATTATAAACGGCCGAGTAATTCATCGATCAGCAACTTCCGACAGATTTTGCATGAGGCCGGTTACACCGTGACCGTTCGCACCACTCGCGCCGATGATATTGGGGCGGCCTGTGGGCAACTGGTCGGTGAAGTGGGAGACAACACGCGTCGCAGCCAACGTTATGCGGATGCCGCGGCGCAGCGTATTACTGTTCAATAGTAGGGTGAGCATGGCGGCTTTTAGAGCATTGATAGCGGGAGTGGCTTGCGCATTATTGCTAAATGCGTGTGTGACGACCACGACGGGTGGCTTTAATACCGAGCCTTCGGACGAGCGTGCCGTGCGCGACTTTGTGCAATTGGCGACGGGCTATTTCGAAGCGGGCGATATGAATGCCGCACGACGCAATGTGAACAATGCACTGGCCATCGATGACCGCAGCTCGCAAGCCTACAATGTATTGGCTTTGGTGTTGCAACGTGAAGGTGACCGAGAATTAGCGCAAGAAACCTTTCAACGGGCCTTAGCGCTAGATGCGAGTAACTCGCAAGCGCGCAATAACTATGCGGCATTTTTGTTTGAGATCGGCGAATACGAGCAGTCCTACCAGCAATTAGAGACTGTGGCCAATGACACTACGTATGAGTCACGAGATCGCGCCTTTGTGAACCTCGGGATCAGTGCTTTGCGTACGGCGCGGCCAGAACGGGCGGAATATGCCTTTGAGCGCGCACTGCAGCTCAATAGCAATGCCTATCCAGCCTCCTTAGAGATGGCGCAAATTAAGTTTGAGCAGGGCGAATTCGCCCAAGCAATGAACTACTACAAGCAATATGTTACCAGTAGTCAATTTTTTAATGTTGTGCAAACGCCACGAAGCTTGCTGTTAGGCATACAGCTAGAGCGACGCTTTGACAACGAAGAGGGTGCGGCTATCTATGCAGTGATGCTAGAGAGTTTGTACAGAGACTCAGTGGAATTTCAACAGTATTTGAACCTAAATCGATGAATAGTGAAGTAATAGAAGAATTAGAAGAACAGGAAGAGACCCTCGATATAGGGCCAGGCCAGTTGCTTAGTCAGAAGCGTGAGGTCTTGGGCCTCAGTGTGCAAGAGGTAGCCGATAAACTGCATATTACAATGCATTACGTGCGCGCTCTTGAGTCTGATGCCCACGACAAGCTACCTGGGGATGTGTTTATTAAAGGGTATTTGCGCTCCTATTCGAACCTATTAGGCTTAGAGCCAAGTATCGTTATTAATGTTTATAACGAATACACCAATCAGCGTGAAAGTGCTGAATTGGAGTCAAATACAAGACGACGTCGTCGCAATAAAAATATGCCATGGATCATCGTGTCCGGCATTGCGTTCGTGGCGATGGCTGTTGCCCTATGGTATTTCGGAACGTCGAGCGCGGACATTGAACAGCGATCAGCGAGTTCAGCGGCTCCTGCGCCAGCGTCGGCTGCTCGCTCTGCCGGTGCGGCCGATGCGACACTCGCTAATATTGCCACTACACGTCAGGTGCCTTCTGCACCAAGCGCGCCTGTCCCGGTCAATGATGAAACGGCGTTATCAAGCATTGATAATGACGCGGCCGAACTCGAAGAGCTCGCAGCACCTGTGGTGGAAGCGGTTGTCGAGACAGCGCAGCAGAGCGTTGAGGCGGTAGAAGAGGCGATATCTGATGTGGTGGCTGAAGACTTAGCGCCTGTTGTTGAGCAAGTGGCAGAGCCGCAAATTCCAGAGCGTCTTATCACCATAGAGGGTGAGGGAGACGATACCGTGCAGATCCGTTTTAGCGGCGAGAGCATGGTGCAAGTCGATGATGCGAATGACGTGCAGTTATACCGTGATGTTCGTGTGGCCGGTGATGTTTTGCGTATCAGTGGCACGGCGCCTTTTAATATACTGTTGGGTGATGCCTCGAATTCGCAATTGAGTTTGAACGGTGACGAAATCGATTTCCGATCCAGCATTCGCATCGATAATTCAGCAAGACTGACTATTGGGTTATAAATAGATCATGAGTTCTAAAACAGTGATTGAACGCCGTAAAACGCGGCAGATAATGGTAGGAAACGTGCCCGTCGGTGGCGATGCTCCTATCACTGTTCAAAGTATGACCAATACTGAAACCTGTAATGTTGCCGAAACAGTGGCACAGATTCAGCGTTTAGAGCGTGCCGGTGCCGACATCGTGCGCGTCTCTGTGCCAACAATGGAAGCCGCTGATGCCTTCCACGCGATTCGCCAGCAAGCGAAAGTGCCACTAGTTGCCGATATTCATTTTGACTACAAAATTGCTTTAAAGGTTGCCGAATACGGTGTCGATTGTTTGCGAATTAACCCCGGCAATATTGGAAGTGAAAAGAAAATCCGTATGGTGATTGATGCCGCAAAAGACAAAGGCATCCCACTGCGCATTGGCGTCAATGCCGGTTCTCTGGGCAAAGTGATTTTGCGCAAATATCCAGAACCAACGGCTGATGCCATGGTTGAATCGGCGCTTACTCAGATCGATATTCTCGATCGATATGATTTTCAGAATTTTAAGCTCAGCCTCAAGGCCTCCGAAATTTTCATGACGTTACAGGCTTACCGTAAGCTTGCTTCGCAGATCGACCAGCCTCTGCATTTGGGGATAACCGAAGCGGGGGGCTTGCGCTCTGGCACTGTGAAATCTGCTATTGGCCTCGGTGCGTTGTTGATGGAAGGCATTGGCGACACGATTCGTATTTCTTTAGCGGCAGACCCAGTCGAAGAAATCAAAGTGGGTTTCGATATTCTCAAGAGCCTTGGCATTCGCAGCAAAGGCGTCAACTTAGTGGCTTGCCCGAGTTGTTCGCGCCAAAACTTCGATGTGATTGGGGTGGTCAACCAACTTGAGTCGCGGCTCGAAGACATCATTACGCCAGTGGATGTCGCCGTGATCGGCTGCATTGTGAATGGCCCTGGTGAGGCGAAAGTGGCCGAGATCGGTCTCACTGGCGCGAGCCCAAATAACCTCGTATACGTTGAGGGCAAGCCCCATCACAAGATCGACAACGCCACTTTGGTGGATGAATTAGAGGCCATGGTACGTGCCCGTGTGGCGGCCAAATTAAGTGCCGAAGCTGAACGAGTCGCGAATCGACATCCGGATATTATCGCTACGGATTAAGAGCAGCACTCCTATATATAAGACGCAACGGCAAAAGGTTTTATGAAAAAGATTCAAGCAATTCGGGGAATGAATGACATTCTTCCCAATGAGACTCCCGTCTGGCAATACCTCGAAAGCACTGTGCAACGTGTTGTGCAGGCTTATGCCTATCAGGAAATTCGTTTTCCCGTTTTAGAGCAGACGCAATTATTTAAACGCTCGATCGGCGAAGTCACCGATATCGTTGAGAAAGAAATGTATAGCTTTGATGACCGCAATGGCGAGAATCTTAGTTTACGGCCTGAGGGCACAGCCTGTTGCGTGCGTGCGGCAGACGAGCACGGTTTGTTGTACAACCAGCAGCAAAGGCTTTGGTACAAAGGCCCGATGTTCCGTTATGAGCGTCCGCAAAAAGGGCGCTACCGGCAGTTTCATCAAATTGGGGTAGAGGCCTTCGGCATGACTGGCCCCGATATTGATGTGGAGTTGATTCTGCTGACGGCGCGGCTATGGCAAGAGCTTGGATTGCAGCCTCACGTGCGTCTCGAACTCAATAATATTGGAACAGCTGCTGACCGTCGCCAGTTTGGCGAGGCGCTGATGACGTTTTTGCAAAAACATGAAGACGAGTTAGACGCAGACAGCAAGCGTCGATTGCAGAGCAATCCATTGCGCATCCTCGACAGTAAAGTGCCGTCTACACAGGCATTGCTAGTGGATGCCCCCGTGCTCAGCGACTTTGTTAGTGCCGACACAGTCGAGCACTTCGAACAGTTAACCCAGATGCTGCGCGATGCCAACATCGACTTCATAGTGAACCCTAAGTTGGTCCGCGGCTTGGATTACTATAACAATATGGTATTTGAGTGGATTACCGACGCACTGGGCGCGCAAGGAACAGTCTGTGCCGGCGGTCGTTATGACGGGCTAGTTGAGCAACTGGGCGGGCGCGCCACCCCTGGAGTGGGTTTCGCCATGGGCGTCGAGCGTCTGGTGTTGATGCTTGAAGAGCTAAACACAGTGCCAACAACAGTAAAACAGCAGGTCGATGTATTTGTCGCTATTGGTTCCGGCCTTACAGGGCAGGCAATGGCCTTGGCCGAGTCAATTCGTACGGCGATGCCAGCGCTGCGCATTCAGTGTCACTGCGGCGGTGGAAAATTGAGCAATCAATTGAAGCGTGCCTTTAATAGTGGTGCAAGTATCGCTTTAGTATTGGAGTCGGAGCTAGGCAGTGCTGCTGGGGCTATCAATGACATTAAGATACGGCATTTAGGTGAAGACGCGCGCAATGAGACTGTAAGTATTAATGAATTAGTGAGTAAGTTGCAGGCCTTGTTCCCCAATGCTTGACAGCGCTTGAAGGCTAATTCAGGATGCCCTACCCAGCGCGCGAGCGCGGCGCGAAGAATTGACGTAGAAGATTGAGAAACAAGCAAAATTAGACTGATACAGGAGTGATCCGTGGCATTTAGTACCGAAGAAGAAGAAACCCTAGAGACCCTTAAGCGTTGGTGGAACGAGAGCGGTAAATCGCTGTTGCTCGGTGTCGTTGTCTTTGGTGTAGGCTATTTGGGTTGGGGGCAGTGGCAGAACATGCAGCAAGCAAGTTCTGCAGCCGCCTCGGATATCTATGAAGAGATTGGTGTCACAGTAGTACTCGGCCCAGGTGTGCAGTTGGACGACGATGCGATTGCTAACGCCAAGCAGTTGATTGCCCAGTTAAAGGATGAGCACAGTGATTCCGTCTATGCCTTGTATGGCGCACTTTACGGCGCTCGTTTGGCAGTCGATGACCGCGATCTAGATACCGCAGAGAACGAACTGCAGTGGATCTTAGACAATGCCCAGTCTGGTTTTTTTGCCGAAACTGATGAGTCTCTATTGATTACCGCTAAGCTGCGCCTTGCACGAGTCATTTTGGCCAAAGACGAAGCACAACGGGCTTTGGATGTTCTCACTGGCATTAACCCTGGCGCGTTCGAGGCCGAATACGAAGAGATTCGTGGCGATGTCTATGTGGCATTGGGCCAGCTAGTGGAAGCGCAAGCTTCTTATCAAGCGGCACGTGATGCAGGCTCTACGAGCGACACGCTACAAATGAAATTAGATGATATTGCCCTAGATAGCTAAGGAAACCAGTATGAACACAGCAGTCTCGACTCCGCACGCCCCAGCGCAAGCCTCCTTGGCAACGCGTAGTCGAAGTGGTCGCTATTTGAAGTTGGTGATTGGTGCAGGCCTAGCGCTGTCGTTGAGCGCCTGTAGCATTTTCCAACCTATCGCCGACTTATTTTCGGACGACGAAGTTGAGCAGCCTGCTGAGTTAGTGGATATTTCCTCGGAAGTGAACCTCAACCGTCGTTGGAGCGTGAACGTCGGTGACGGGCAAGGCAAATACTATAGTCAGCTGCATCCTGCCATCGACCGCGACCTGATCTTTGCTGCGAGCGCTAATGGCACCGTTGCCGCGGTCAATCGCGCGACAGGCAATGTCGAGTGGCGAGTGCGTACCGATAAGACCATCTCCGGCGCTGTTGGTGCAGGTAATGGCCTCGTATTGTTTGGCACGCGCGAAGCTGAAGTTGTGGCTCTAGATCAATTCTCTGGTCGTGAAATTTGGAACGCATCGGTATCAAGTGAAGTCTTGTCAGCGCCTGCTACCAACGGCACGATCGTGGTTTTGCAGACAGTCGATGGCAAATTAGTCGGCCTTGATGCGGTCACGGGTGAACAGAATTGGATCTACGAATCGACGGTTCCGGCTTTAACGCTACGTGGCAGCAGCAGCCCTGTGATATCGGGCAATGTGGTGATTTCAGGCTTCTCCAATGGCATGGTTGCGGCGGTCAATGCGACTAACGGTTTCCTGATGTGGGAAGAGCGCGTTGCTGTGCCACAAGGGCGCTACGATATTGAACGCGTAATCGACGTTGACGGCGATTTATTACTAATAGGCAATACTGTGTTCGCCTCAAGCTATCAAGGTAATTTGATGGGCTTTGATGTGCAAACAGGCCGTATCGTTTGGGGCACAGAAGCTTCTAGCTATCACGGCATCGCGCAGGGTTTTGGTAACACGTATTACGTAGATGATAAGAGTCAAATCAGAGCTATTCGTAATAACTCTGAAGACCAAGTATGGGAGAACAACGGTTTACGCCTGCGTCAGATCACCTCTCCGCGTACAATTGGCAACTATGTTGCTGTAGCTGATTTCGAAGGCTATTTGCACTTGCTTTCACAAGTGGATGGGCATTTTGCCGGCCGCACTCGCGTGGACAATGACGGTGTTCGCGGTAATCTAGTGGTCGATAACGACACAATTTACGTCTTCGGCAATAGCGGTCGTTTAGCCGCCTATTCTATCCGCTAATTGTTAGCAGCCTCCTAAGGGGGGCTCAACAAAGCAAATCATTTTATTGATGGTATCCGTATGAGGCCAGTCCTAGCCCTAGTTGGTAGACCCAACGTAGGTAAATCGACATTGTTTAACCGTTTGACCCGTAGCCGTGACGCGCTAGTCGCCAATTTTGCGGGGCTTACTCGTGACCGTCAGTACGGTGAAGGCCGTATTGCTGATCGTCCCTTTATTGTGATTGATACGGGCGGGCTCGCAGGGGAAGAAGAGGGCATAGATTTCGAAATGGCCTCCCAGTCTTTGCTTGCAATTGAAGAGGCGGATTGCGTATTGCTGTTAGTGGATGGCCGTGCAGGCCTAACCCCAGGTGATACGGCCATTGTGGAGCATTTGCGCAAAAGCGACAAAGAAGTCTGCTTAGTCGTCAATAAAGTCGATGGTATCGATGAAGATGTGGCGATGGGCGATTTCTTTGGCTTGGGTATTCAGAAAGTCTTTCCTGTCACAGCCAGCCAAGGGCGCGGAGTGCGCCGCTTGATCGATGAAGTGCTAGCGCAATTCCCCGAGGAAGAAGAATTATCGCCTGCCCTACAAAATGGCATCAAGATCGCTATTTCTGGGCGCCCGAACGTGGGCAAGTCTACCCTAGTCAATCGCATGCTCGGTGAAGATCGCGTTGTGGTTTATGACATGGGTGGCACTACGCGAGATAGCGTCTATATACCCTACGAGCGCCACGGTGAGCATTACACCCTAATCGATACCGCGGGTATCCGTCGACGCGGTAAAACCACTGAGACCATCGAGAAATTCTCGGTAGTCAAAGCGTTGCAGGCTATTGAGGATGCGAACGTCGTGATCCTGATCATCGATGCCCGCACCGGTATCGTCGAACAAGATTTGCATTTGCTTGGCTACGTGATTGATGCAGGGCGCGCGTTAGTAATTGCCATCAATAAATGGGATGGCATGGATCTCGAGGCAAAAGACAAAGTAAAGTCGGATATTCGACGTCGTTTTGCTTTTGTTGATTTTGCCAAGATACATTTTATCTCAGCACTACATGGCACTGGCGTGGGCGATCTCTACGAGTCGATTCATGGTGCGTATGCCGCTGCACAGAAGACCCTGACGACGAGCATTTTGACGCAAGTATTGCAGGCAGCGGTAGAAGAGCACGCACCGCCTATGATCGATGGCCGACGCATCAAATTGCGTTACGCGCATGCGGGGGGGCATAATCCTCCTATTATTGTGATCCATGGTAAACAGACGAATAAGATTCCTGACTCCTACAGTCGTTATTTGGAAAAAACGTTTCGTAAAATTTTGAAACTTGAGGGTACGCCGATTCGTATCCAGTATCGCAGCGATGACAACCCTTATATCAGACATGAACAAGATCTGACGCCGCAGCAAATTGTGCGAAAGCGACGAATCAAGAAGAATCGCAAGGCATCGAAGAGTTAAGCGCAGCAGTCATTGCAGAGTTTTCACCGAGGTTAAGTGGAATGTTGAGAAGTCGCTTACATTGGATCGCTATTGGATTGTTCTCCCTATTGGGCAGTAGCACTTTGCTCGCTGCCGACTCGCCGCTGTACCGCGCCTCTGGTACGCCTGTGCCATTGCCCAATAGCCAAACCCCCTTCTCAGAGTACGTTGAGAACAATCGACGCTATATTCGCGCTGTGCTACAGCGTGACTATTTTGACGAACGAGAAGCACCGTTCGGTTCTGGCTATAGCGTAGACGATGTCGTCGCAATGCGCGCCCCATACCAAATATCGCCAGCGGCTAGCTGTCCATCAAATCAAACCCGTGTCGGGTTTCTGCTGATTCATGGCTTGACTGACTCTCCGTATCTTTTAAGCGACATCGCTGCCTCGTTGCATTCGCAATACCCATGCGCATTGTTACGTGGGCTATTGTTACCGGGGCACGGCACTGTACCTGGCGATACTTTAGCGATGAATTACCAAGACTGGCTAGAGATTACTGACTATGGTGTGAACAGTTTTCGTGGTGAGGTCGACAGCCTGTATATGGTGGGGTTTTCCACAGGGACGTCGTTGTCAGTGCGCTATGTTGATGCCCATCCAGATGACGATTTGGTGCAAGGTTTAATCATGCTCTCGCCTGCTATTACGGCAAGCAGTGGTTTGGCGTTTTTATCCCCTTATCTGAGTTGGTTTCGCGACTGGTTGTCCGAAGGCCCTGAACTTGACCCAGCGCGCTACGAGTCATTCTCTGTGAATGCTGGGGCGCAGTTTTATAAACTGACTAAAGATCTTACAGACCCACAGTTTACGCCCCTGACGGTGCCTGTTTTTATGGCGGGCAGTGCCGATGACAGTACCGTGAATATGTCGGCGGCGCGCGAATTCTTTTGTGCAAAAACGCCCAGCGAACAAGGGGTGATGCTGTGGTTTCAATCTGATCAGTCGGACACTAGCGAGCTGCCGCAGTGCGTCGGTGTGCAAGAACTGCCCAGTGCAGCGCCACAATACTCGGTAGTGAATCTAGCCCATACTAGTATGACGATTAAACCGGATAACCCTCATTACGGTACGCAGGGCGATTATCGTATGTGTTTGCATTATGGGTTTGAAACTCAAGAGTATTCACAGTGTGTGAACGATGACACACAAGCAGTTTATGGTGAATCTGGCTTAGGCATTGATGGCCGCTATGACGGCAAATTGATTCGTCGGGGCAGTTTCAATCCTCACTACGATTTGATGTTTGAGCAAATCGTTCGGTTTATCGAGGCTAGGCAATAATGGAGACGATCTATTTTTCGCCAATGCTCCTTGGCGCCTGTCTTATACTTGCCATTGCAATCTCGGCGACGTTTCTTTGGTTTACTACTCGGCCCATTCCTGCACCACTGTTTTGGATGATTGGTGCGTGGTCGTTAGTGATTGGGGTTTTGATGTTTGCCGGCTTCGTGGTGACGCGCAGCCCCGTCTTGAATGTCATTGGAAACCTCTTGCAGTTAGTGGGCGAAGCGGTCCTCGTACTTGGCGTCTTTCGTTTTATAGGTCGGCCAGTTCCTTATTGGATTATTCCAGTCAGTGTCTTAATCGTTGGCGGCATGAATATTCACTATTGGATGTTCCAAGGTAACTCGGATCTCTTAATGGTGGTGTATTCGCTTGTGGCAGGACTGCTGCCTTTGCAGGCTGTTTATCTTTTGTTGTTGATCAAAGACGAGCCTGCGATTCGCTCTGGGCGCATCTTGGTAGGTTTCTGTTTGGCTTTGTACTCTGTTGTGACCTTCACGCGTGCTTGGTTTGCTTGGGACGCCTTTGCCAGCGGGCAATCCTATACCCAGCCCTATGAATCGTTTAGTTATTTATTGCCTTACAATCTTGGTATACCAGCGATGGTCACTGCGTTCATTGGCATGACACTTATGACCATGCAGCGCGTTTTGGCGACGAGTAGTAGCAATTTCGTAAGAGCCGAAAATAATGCGCAGCGTTTTGCACGTCTTCTGCATATCTCGAGCGCAGGAATAGCCGTAATTCGCGATGGTCGCATTAGTGATAGCAACGAACAATTGGAAGCACTCCTTGGCATAGGGCGTGATGAGTTGCTTGAGAGAGAATTTGCGCTGTATTTCAAGAAAAGTGCCCGAGCGAAACTAAATGCGGCCATTTCTCTGGCCAATGGTGATCTTATTGATATCGATGTGAAGCGCCCCGATGGCGGCATATTGAACACTGAATTGCGTGTGCTACCACTAACAGATGAAAGTGGCGACTTTATTGTCGAGCTAAGAGATATTAGTCACCGGCGCACTTTAGAGGACGAGTTGAAACGGCTAGCAACTGTGGACCCTCTTACCGGCGTTTTTAATAGGCGATCATTTGACGGTTTGTTTTCAAGAGCATTGCAGTTGGCGCGGCGGCAAGAGCGTCCAATGTGTCTGGCGATTTTCGATTTGGATCATTTTAAAGAAACGAATGATAAATACGGACATCTGGCCGGAGATGAAGCACTGAAGGTATTCTCTCAATATTGTGCCAAACAGGCGCGTGGCACCGATGTGTTCGCTCGAATCGGCGGCGAAGAGTTTGCCTTGTTAATGCCGGACACCGATCTTGATGGGGCGCTGAGTATTCTACGTCGCGTTTTAGACGGCGTGGCAACCTTACAAATTAAGCATAATGGTCTAAGGTTTGGAATCGGCGCGAGTGCGGGGGTGGCACGGTATCAAACGGGTGACTCCATGGTTTCGCTGATGAAGCGAGCGGATGAGGCACTTTATAAATCCAAAGACGAAGGACGAAACAGAATTTCAGTGGCCGAAACTGAGTAGGCTATTCCTGCCCTTTTTCTGTTTCACGCAAGACCATGTGCGGCTTGCCTGCGATATAACGTCTTCTGAATACTTCAAAATAGGCACTGAGAGCCGCAGCTGCCGCATTGTCGCCGTTCTGGGCAAGCACGATCGCGGCAACCTCTGCCGTACAAAGTTGGTGTTTGTGCACTGCCTCGCGCAATTGGTATAAGGATTTCTCTTCAGGCTCAATTCCCATCACTGGCAGTTTCGCAAGATAAGGACTTTTGAACATTTTACGGGCTTCACGCCAAGTGCCATCTAGCATGATGTATAGAGGCGTCTTGCCTATGGCTTCACTGCCAAGCTCGGCCACAGTGTCAATGCAACGCTCAGGCTCTGCATATTGCTTCGGAAATACGATAACGGGGCAGTACTTTGGGTCGTTCAATAATTGAATAAGTGCCTCATTGACCTGTGTGCGTTCCCAAACAAAGGCATGATTGTCTTGCGCGACATCGGCAATAAGCCGGCCTGTGTTGCTTGGTTTAAATGCCTCCCCCCAATACATGATGAAACAGAATGCGCTGCCATGCAGCGCAGCTGGGCGCACATCGCAGATGCAATGCACCTTCGGCATTAAGCATGTTGGGCAACGCTTTACTTTGCTGCCCCGGGCCATGAACGGCTTTTTGGCTTTCAGCAACTCTCTAGCGCGCAAGGCCATAATAGAGTTAATGTGGGTAGGTGTAGACAAGCACAGTTCCTGATATGAATAGGTGAAATTTGACAATTCCCTGATCGGCCGCGGATTATAGCCTTGTCAGGGAAGTAAACCACTAGTTTTAAAAAGGCTACGGATGCAGTTTAACGCGTTGTTGCGCCAGATGGGTTCCATGTTGATTTTGACGACGGCCGTTTGGTTGTGGCAAGTCTATGCGCGCGTATTGGTCGATGGTGCGGTTCTTGCTGCTGTGATGCTGATGGTGCTAGTGATTGCCTTGGCGCTATGGCAGCGCGCCAAAGTGCGTAGACGGGTCTGGCTTGAGGCTTACTTTCGTAGTCAAAGCCCAGTGAATCGCTGGCTCAAAGGTGGTTTAGGGATGGCAATACTGCAGGCGGCCACGGCATTAGTCTTGGGCGTGTATTTAGCGGTGACTTTGGTGAGAGTGCAAAGCCCATCGATTTGGGTTGGCTTGGTTGTGGCGGCGCTTTTGTTTCCGTTCATTAGCTATTGGATCGCACGTCGTCTACAAGCCCACACAAAATCGAGCTATCGGCATGTGCTCAGCATGCGTTGGGCCGCATTGGTTTTAGGCGCAATTTTGTGGGGCTTTCTCATCTATTTGAGCTATCAAAGCAGCTATCCCGATTTTCGACAAGCTAATTTAGACCAATCAATCTGGTATATGATGTCGCAAGAACAGGCACGAAGTGCTTGGCTGCTCAACGCCTTGGAACTTGTCGCTGGTAGCGATGGACTACGTTATTGGCTTGCTCAACAGCTTTTGCCGGCGCCCACTAGTTCACCTAGCCAGGTGCTTGCCTGGGGTATCGTGTTTGCCAAAGAAGCCTTGTTTGTTTGGTCGTATCTATTGTTGTGTACAGGGGTTCTAAGTTTTCATAATATTGCACTGACGGAGCCATTGAACCAATGAGAGCGGGGCTGCTAATTCAAAATACACTTCTAAGCGCGGCATTGTGTGTGTCTGCGCTGGCATTGCTATGGCAGATCAATGTGCAGCCTCCGCGCACTTGGTTGGCGCCCGCGCCGCAGACGGTACAAATTCAAAATCACTATTACTCCCTATCGCCGGCGCAGATGTCATGGTTGCGAAATTTTACTGCCGAGCATTTTAGTGCGGCAGAGCTTGCCAATCGTGACTTAGTGCATGAGCAAATAGCACTGCACCTTGATACTAGTTTTGCGCGAGTCAATGAGCGGTTGCCTTTGTTTGCCGATTGGTACTATTCCTTAAGTGGCGAATATAGTCGCATGGCAATGGCAGTATTAAGTGCCACCTCTTTAAGTGATGGGGATTTTCTTGCTCGTCGTGCGGCGCAGTTATTGTTTCCTGAGCAGGTGTGGGAAGAAGGTTTGAAAATTTTGGAGTCTGAAAGCAATGCCAGTTTATTGAGTTCACACATGGGGACCAGCGCGGCATGGCTAAGTCAAGTTCAATCGCAACTTGGAGCGCAGCGCATTCCTGCGCCGATAAACGCACTACAACCCACGCTGCCCGTGTTGAATTTAGATGCCTTGGCCAATGAGGTATCAGGGCTTGCGCAGATATCGGCGCTAGATAGTCGTATCGCGATGAGTAGCCTTGGTGCAGCAGGGCTAGCAGGGCCGGCGCTGTGGCGTGCCGTTGCTGCACGTAATGCGTTGGCTTCTAGTCGCGTAGTGGCAAGCACGAGTGCCCGTGGCGGTGCACGCCTTGCTAGCGCTGCTGGAGGAGCGGCATTATGCGCACCAGGTGGTCCACTTGCCATCGCCTGTGCGGCGGGGGCGGGAATCGCGACCTGGGTTGCGACGGACTGGCTGTTATTGCAAGTTGATGAAGCGGTTAATCGCGATGCGTTAATGGCGGCGATGGAGGCGAGTTTGGCAGATTTGCGGGGCGGTTTAGAGCAAGAGTTAGTGCTAGCCTATGATGCTCGTTTAGCCGCTTTGCAGGCATCTACCCAAGAGCAGATCGCCGAAGGTTTTAGTCTTCAAACTGCACACTAAGCCATTCTGTGTTGCCATTGAAGTTCAATGTTTGAATAGTCTTATTGCGTTCAATATTGACGAGGTTGTTCTGCTCGGGCCAGATGTCACGCAACACATTGTGAATCACACCTAGGCTCTGCAGCTGTTCAGGAAGTGCCACTTCTTGATATATCCACACAAAGGCATTATCGAGCTCATACCCCACATATTCTAGCTTCAAGGTATCGCCATCATCGCCAAGTAAAGTGAATCGCTCTAGTGCATATTGGGCAAATTGCTCTCGGGCTTTTTCGTCGGCAATGATGTCTGCATCGTTGTTTTGTAGTAGACGGACGGCGTGTTCTGCGTCATGCAATAAAAAGCGATGCATGACCTCTAGGTTACCGCTACGCGTATTGAAGAGTATTTGCGTCAGTGCTTCTTTTTTCTGGTGTGCAAGTGCCGGGCCTTGGCTGGCAAACGATAGCACTAGCAATAAACAAGCGAGGCGCACAAAGCGTGCGCCTAGCAGATTGTGAAAGCTTAGTTTCACTGATCGTCCTCGTTTTCATCTTCATCATCGCTCTTGAGCTCCGATTTAGACTCCTGCATTAAGTCACGGGCAGCGAAGCCGCTGCGGCCTTCGGATTTGAAGGACTCGATGCGTGATGGAATCAAGCGGCGAGGATAATAATTGTTCTCGATATCGACATCCGCGGTTTCCCAATGCGGGTCTAGTATCACCTCTTTTACAGGAATGTCGCTGACTAGTAGCTTGCGTACTTGCTCGGGATTACGTCGCCAAATTTCTGCAGGAATACGAATCTCTTCACTGCTGTCATCGGCATAGGTGACCTGTAAAATGATCGGCATTACTAAACCACCAAGGTTCGAGAACTCTAGCACGTAATAGTTTTTGTCCTCGGCGACCGCACGCTCTAGAGCGGTTTTTTCCCATGGCTCTAACCCTTCCATATAGTCGTTATAGGCATTGCGTTCCTTATTGGTGACGGTATAGATGTCGTTGTCATCGTAAAAATCGCGCACGTCAGGGTTACGTTCTACCCAAGTGCGTCGACCCTCGGCCGCATTGCGCTCTACGAACAGCGAGCTAGGTTTGTCTTCAAATTGCGCGCGCGAGCGTGCATTGTCGATGTCTGGGTTTTCGGTGTCCAAGCGCATCTCATAGATGCGATCCAAGGAGATATCGACGTGGTCAGTGCTGTAGAACCAGCCGCGCCAGAACCAGTCTAGATCTACCCCAGAGGCCTCTTCCATGGTGCGGAAGAAGTCAGCAGGAGTTGGGCGCTTGAACATCCATAAATTGGAATATTGTTTAAATGCAAAGTCGAATAGATCGCGGCCCATAATGGTCTCACGCAAAATATTCAAGGCGACCGCTGGCTTAGAATAGGCGTTCGGGCCAAGGTTAAGCACGCTGTCAGATTGCGTCATGATAGGGACTTGATTCTGCGACTGCATGTAAGCGGTTATATCAGAAGGTTCTACACCCCAAGGGATGTCTGGATCCCATTCGCGCCCTGCGACGCCGTCCATATAACTGTTCAAGCCTTCGTCCATCCAAGTCCACTGACGTTCGTCGGAGTTCACAATCATCGGGAAATATACGTGGCCCACTTCGTGTATCACTACGCCGATCAAGCCGCGCTTAGTCGCCAATGAATAGGTGCGTGAACCATCGTCTTGCAGATTGGTGCGCGGACCATTGAAGGTGATCATGGGGTATTCCATGCCGCCCACAGGGCCATTGACCGATTGTGCAGTCGGGTAGGGATAGTCGAACGAGAAGCGCGAATACACTTCCATCGTGTGAATAATCGATTCGGTTGAGTAGCTCGACCACAGGGGTTCGCCTTCTTTAGGATAGAAAGACATGGCCATCACGAATGGGCGCACATCACCGCCTTGCTGGTAGCCTTTAGCATCCCAAATAAATTTACGTGAGGATGCCCATGCGAAATCACGTACGTTCTCAGCCGTAAAATGCCAAGTTTTGGTTTCGTCGGTGCCTTCTTTTTCGTTCTCTAAGGCCTCTTCGGCTGTCACAACAAAAACTGGTCGTTCAGAATCCTCGGCCTCGCGCAGGCGTTGACGTTGTTCGGATGTTAATACCTGACCTGGGTTTTGCAGGGCACCTGTGGAGCTGTCTCTTATACACATCTGACGCTGCCGACGAGCGATCTAGT
>OJGU01000345.1_pt1 | contig 29459 bp, 14 predicted proteins | sample 1594741 | NCBI WGS metagenome assembly OJGU01 (sample SAMN05416841, study PRJEB24817) | seawater metagenome | isolation source: Sea water | place: Canada:Atlantic | collected 2013-07
CTCTACCAATAATATTTTTCCCAGAGACGCGGGCGGAATCACGTCCTTGGCGGTGCGAGATAGCGGTGTAGTACTGATTGGCGGCGGATTCTCCAGTGTCTACGGAGAGCCTATCCATGCTCTGGCTCAGTTGCGAGCAGATGGTTCGCTGGACGAATCTTTTCGGGCTGATCTCAAGGAAGGGACTAGCATTAGTTCGCTGTTGCTGCAGCCGGATGGAAAGCTTGTCTACGCAGCTTTCGACCCAGAAAAGGGCAAACACTTGGGACGTTTGCTCGTTGATGGGAGCCGGGATCCAGGTTTTGTCGTGACGCAGCTGGGATCAACGAATACTAGAGTGGAGCTCGTCCAAGATGAGGCACGCGATCGAATCTACGTTGCAGGTGCCTTCGAGCAAGTCAATGATCGCATCTGGCATAAACTTCTACGACTCGACGGCCTAACGGGAGCGCCAGATTTTACGTTCGGCGATTCAGAAGCCTTCTCCAACACCTCTGTGAGACGACTACTGCTCATGCCTGATGGTGGCTTGTTTACCGGTCAGGGTCGTGTTTTTACCGAAAACACAAACTTGCGTGCGGTATCGTTTGACGTCCCAAGCGCGACAATTTCTGAGGGAGACCAGGGATCATTTGTCAGCATCTCTCGGTTCGGTCCGAGCCATGAGTCATTGATCGCGACTCTTCGACATGAATTGGTGGGATTGCAGGTCGGGCGAGATTTAGGTCGACTGCCATCTGAAATCGTATTTGCTCCCTGGGAAACAACCATTCAACTGCCGTTTGGGCTGCAAGATAACAGTTCCGTGGATGCGATTCGACGATTGACCCTAAGTGTCGAAGCGAACGAGCCGGATGATTTCACGGTTGCTCCGGCGGTTTGGGAAGGGAGCATTATTGACAATGAGATTCCCAATTCGCTCCTTGATCACGACTTTTCCATTCTCAGCAGCCACTCGAACCTTCTTGTCTTTCCACTCCCGGATGGGTCGTTTCTTGCGACTCAACAATATGGTCAGAGATCCCTGTTTCGGGTTCGTTCGAATGGTACAAGAGATGAGCGCTTTCGCTTTGAACCTGAAGGGCTCGATGAGTATGGCGTGACCCAGATTTCCCTGCAAGACGATGGCACGGCTCTGGTCGGCGGCTGGGCCAGCGTTCAGAATCGACGTGGGGTACCCTATTTAACACGCATTGACTGGCGCACCGGGGCTGTAGATCCCGACTGGGTTGATCCGAGATTTTCGAGTCTTGCCATCCAATCCGGAAGAATCGATGCCATCGCAGTGAGTGAGATCGATGGAGAGCCGCGGATCTGGGTCGGTGGGCAATTTCATCGAGTCGGGGGGGAAGTTCATCGGTCGCTTGCCCGCTTGAACGCCAACGGGACTTTAGATGAGGACTTCAATATGGGGCTCGGGTTGCGAGTAAGAAGTGGCAGCGCTGAAGTCACAAGTATTATCTCATTGTCGGACGGGGATGGGATTGTTGTTGGTGGTCGCTTTGATACGGTTGATGGGAATGAGGTGAATCAAGTGGTAAAATTGCACAACGATGGGCGACTCGATCCTGATTTTGGAAAGGATCTGGCTCATGTCAATCAACTGAGAAAGATTCAGCAAGATTCAAAGGGGAGCGTGCTGATTCTTGCGACCTTTCAAGACAATCACAGCGAGATCGTTCGTCTTAATCCAGGCGGTACGATTGACGGTTCCTTTGTTTCAATTTCGTCGCGTGCTTCGAATTTTAGTTTCGAGATTCTGCCGAATGACGAGTTATTAGTTTTTGGATCCCCTGGATTCATTCCTGGGCTACCCGGATCCAGCATTGTTCGATTAGACTCAAGCGGGCGTCTTGACACCGAATTTCTTCCTGTCGTTCAGATGAGTGGATCGATTCGGCAGGTGATACCATTTCAGGGGAAGGATTTGCTACTCTTCGGTAACTTCCAGGAGATTAATCACTTGACCAGTGTGCGAGTGGCCAAGGTCTCGTTAGAGGCTGACCGAGACGCGAGTGCTTTTCTATTTTCTGATCTCCACTATCCAAGAATTCTTAGTGAAGGTGATCTCGGCCGCTCGATAATGATTCCGATCAAACGATTTGGTTCAACGAAGGATGCTGCCACGGTTATGATTGATATTGTGGGTGGCGATGCAAGGTTTGGCGGCGACTATACGCTGTCTGAGAGAAGCCTTGTATTCAATCCTGGTGAGTTGGAGAAAGCGGTGACGCTTAGGGTCATTGATGATGGCCTTTTAGAGCCTAGAGAAAGGGTGGAACTAATGTTGCGCGCTCCAGGATCTGGGGGGGCGTTTTCGGGCGCCTCAATCATTATCGAAGATAACGAGATTCCCAGTTTCATCGATTACTCGTTCAAGGCGGACACACGGTCTCACAGCGTTCCATCGGTGATGGAAAGAGCTAGCGATGGTTTGATTTACGTTGGGGGAGAGGGGCTGGCTCTTTCTGACGGAACATCGGGGTCCGTTTTTCGGATGCATCCTGATGGGAGCTTCGATGAAGCCTTTCGACTAGACACAGATCTTAGGGGGACGGTTACGAAGATTAGCGTTCTCTCGAATCATATCTACGTCGCAGGCTATTTTCACAGCTCTGAGAATGCTCCCATCCATGTCGAACATTTGGCGAGACTTCGACTTGATGGGAGTATCGATGCCTCGTTTGATACGGGCGTGGGGACCAATGGCAGCGTCAATAATATTCTCCCGTTGGATGACGGAAGCCTTTTGGTGGGCGGCGATTTTACACGTTATAACAATGAGTCAGCAGGTTGGCTGATAAAGGTGCAGCACGATGGGGCCCTTGATTCTGAATTTGACAGTCAGATAGGTCCTGCTCCGAACCTCCGCTCTCTCGCACTGCAAAGTGACGGAGGCATCATCTTTGGGGGCCGTTTTAGTCGCCTGCATGGACAACAGCTGAGCTACTTGGCTCGACTGCACAGGGATGGCAGTCTTGATTCTCGTTGGGTTTCGGCCTTGGACGGGAGTGTTGATCACATCCAAGTGACTGATGATGATAAACTTTACATCGCCGGGAGTTTCATAACTGTCGATGGTCAAGCACGTCCCGGCCTAGCTCGCTTGCATGCTGACGGACGATTGGACGAGGAGTTTGTTCCTCAGGAAGGCATTCGAACGTTAAACCAAATGCGTCTGCTTGATGATGGGATACTCGTTGTCAGTGGTAGATTTGACTTGTATGGGGGAGAGAGCGTTCCTGATTTGATCGGATTGAATCCGGATGGCCGGCTCAGTGATGCCTTCATGTCTCAATTGAAGTTGCCTCGACAGTCTCTAGGGATCCAGAACTTTGTGGTTGATGATGATGGCGGGCTAGTTGTTTCGGGGTACTTCAAAGATGAGGATCGGATGATTCTCTCCAGTATCGTAAGAATCTCACCGGATAATCCTGCTAGAACGACGATTGGGTTTCTCGGTGAAGACTTCCAGGTAATGGAATCTGGACGTGGCCTAAATATCGAACTGAATCGAATTGGCGATGTTTCCCGTGAGAGTCGTGTTCGATGGACCGTGCCGGATTCGACGGGGGCTCGAGAATCCGATTTTCCTGAACAGCAAGGCGAAGTGGTCTTTGCCCCGCTCGAACGGCGTCAGATGATTCACTTGGAAATCCTCGATGACTTGATCGCCGAGAGTGATGAGCTTGTGACAATTCATCTCGAGGTCCTCAGTGCAGGGAATGTGATCGGATATTCTGATGCCTCGGTGAGAATTCTCGACAACGATCGAATTGGAACTCTGAACGATTCGTTTTGGACGAACATCCAGAGGAGCGGCGGAAGGTATGGGTATCCATTTTATGACGAGACGGATGGCTTTCTTCGGAACTCGCTCAGCGGTCGTGGTTTTGGTTTCGGTTTCGGTTTTGTCGGTTCTCGTGTTGGTCTTGTAGAGCAAGTGTTTGTCGGCGATGGTGATCAGCTCTTGATTCGTGGAGACTTCGATTTCGTGAATGAGCAAGCGATTCAGAATATCGCGTTGCTGGAGGTAGATGGTTCCTTGGATTCGAGCTTTCTCCCGGTCTTGGATCGCTCAGCTCTGCGTTGGATTGAACTGCAGTCTTCCGGTCAGATCATCGTTCTTGGGAACGAAGAAGATGGGACGCTGCTCCTTCGACTGAATCCTGATGGAAGTCGTGATCAAGGATTTGCCGAGGTGCTAAGGGATGAGGTGGAGCATATCGAAGGGTTTCGGCTGTTGAGTGATGATCGGATTCTGTTTTGGGGGCACTTTTCCTCATTCCGGGGAGAGACTCGAATCAATCTCGTGGTATTGTCTCCCAACGGAGACATAGACGAATCGTTCGTTCCAGAGCTGGAGTCGCGAACCGAACTGAGTCAGGCTGTTGTTTTGCCTGGCGATCGGATTCTCATTGGAGGGACGATTCGATTCGTGGATGGGGGGCGACCCGTTTTTATGGCGCAGTTGACCGCCGATGGGCAGCTTGATCCAGCGTATGATTTGGGCTCGGGACCGAATCGTCGTGTCTATGGTATCGCCCCTTTCGATCGAGAACATATTCATATTACGGGAGACTTTAGCCGCATCGGAATGAAACGCATTCAATACCAGGGATGGGTGAATGCTAATGGTCAAGCTACTGATCCTCCTTTTGATTTGTTAGGAAGTCCGAATTACGAAAGGGTGCAGCATCAGCTTGGAGAGCGATTCTTCCTCCCTGGGCACTATGATCTGGATGGTGAAAGCATTGATGGATTGGGTGTCCTGCGACCGGATGGGACGAAGGATCCGTCGTTTGATTTTGGAAACGGCATCAATGGAACGGTTCGGACAGTGGCCTTCGCGTCCAATGGAGATGCTTTCCTAGGGGGAGACTTCACGAGTTTCAACGGCATTGAGGTGGGAGGGCTAGTGCGGGTTAATGGGGAATACCTTTTTTCCATTGAAGAGATCGAGCAACATCCCGATGGCACACTTTCGTTTTGGATTCCGAGTATTCCTGGTGAGTCCTATGCTTTGGAATCGTCCGTAGATATGTTGAATTGGGTGGAGGTCGAGCAACATACCGCGATGCAACATCGTTTGGGCTTATTTGATCCCGTTCCGGGCGGTCAACGCTTCTATCGAGTTCGCCACCGTTCGGCCGAGTTTTAGATTGCCAGGTTCGGTCCTTGGGGCGTCACCGATTCACTTCGACGGTTCTGGCTTAGCGGATTCGGGTGACTTCTTTGTGATCTGGTAGGGGCTTTCTGAGATCGGATGAGTCTCGAGCGAACATTGAGATTCGGAACAAATACTGCTGTGTGGGTGGAATGGATCGTCGATACGTTGCTAAGGGAAATCGATGTCCGTGCGTTTGGCTTGTTCTCTTGGCTTGTCATGCCTCTCAGGTGGGCTTGTGGGGGGGCGCCCAGTTTTCTTCGAAGAATTACGAGGTCGATGAGAATGCAAAAGAAATCGAACTGAGTTTTTCCTTAGATGCTGATACTCAACGTAGGACGGGTGTGCATTTCTCGACAGTGAATGGGACTGCCGAGTCTTCCGTCGATTTCTTGCCGGTCGGTGGTCTTGCTGAGCTGTCGACCTCGCATCCCAATGGAACCGTTACAATTCCTATCATTGATGATCCGTGGATTGACGGTGCGAAGGAGTTTTCCGTTCGGCTCTTTGGGGTGGGGCAGACGCAGGAACGCGTCCTTCTTGACGAGGCCCAGGTCATCATACACGACAATGAGAAACGCCTCGTCCTTGATCCTGCCTATCGCGCCGCTAATCCTGGCTTTGTCGCCTTCGCTGCTCAGAAGGATGGTCGCTTATTAGGGGGGGTAAATGGGCGTCCGGTGCGCGTCAATCTAGACGGAACCATAGACGATTCGTTTGCTGCCGACTTCGAGACGCATCCGTCGGAGAATACCTACGAAACGATTTCGTCTATAGTGGTGCAGGCGGATGGTCGACTTCTGTTTGCAGGAACGAGGGAACGCTTTGTCGGGTTCAATTCCTCACTTGTGGTTTGGATTCGTCGCTACGAGTCTGACGGCACGCCTGATCCGACTTTCGACACGATTCATAACCAGCTCTACGGTCTGACCTCGATGGTGAGCACGCCAGATGGTGGCGTGGTTGTGAGTGGACGATCTCGAGATTCTACGCTTGGACGGCTCCAGATGCGACTCGTTCGACTGCGTGCGGATGGCAGTAGGGATCGAGAATTTGTGACCACCCATATTCTCCCTCTGGAATCCGGAAGTATCGACAACTTGGCGGTAAGAGATGAAGGGGCTATCTTGATCGGGGGAAGTTTCTCGCTCGTCTATGGGCAGGAGATACATGGGCTTGCGCAATTGAATGCGGATGGGACGGTTGACGACTCGTTCCATCCTGATTTGCCTCGCGGAACCACCCTGTACTCGATGGTTCTCCAGTCGGATGGTAAACTGATTTTCTGTGCCCATGATCCCGAGCAAGGCAACTATGTCACTCGGCTTCGGGCTGACGGTAGCCGGGATCTCGAATTCTTCGTGTCGGACTTTGGTTCAATTAATGGCCGGATGGAACTGAGGATGGATGAAGAGCGGCACTTACTCTACGTCGCAGGAGACTATCAACGTGTGAACGGAAGGATTTGGCACCAACTCTTGCGTCTGGATAGTTCGAATGGGGCGCTCGATTTTGGTTTCGGTGATTCGGAGACCTTTTCTACTAAGACCGTGACTGGTCTAGTTCTTTTGCCCAATGGAGGCTTGCATTCGAACCAGGGACGAATCCTCACCGACAAACCAAATGTCAGAGCAGTTTCATTTGCTGAGGAATCCACAGTGATTCTTGAGAATTCGACGAATTCGTTTGTCAGTATCAAGCGATATGGGCCGAGTAATGAACCGTTGAGGGTGACTCTGAATCAGGATTTTGCGGGATTACAAGCAGGGAGAGATTTTGAATCCTTTCCCTCAGAGCTCGTGTTTGCTCCTTGGCAATCAGAACTCCGGCTGCCCGTTCGTTTTCATGACAACGGTTTCATCGACCAGGTGCGGACCCTTACTTTGAGTGTCGCTGCGAATGATGAGAATGTGCTTGTTATTCCCCCGGCTAAGTGGACGTCGAGGATTGTGGATAATGAGGTTCCTTATTCGATTCTCGAGGACCAGCGATTCTCAATTCTCGCTCCATTAAATGATCCGCGAATGTTTCCATTGGGCGACGGTTCATTCTTAGTGACTAGCCGAGATCCCCCTACGACTCTTTTCCGCATCCACTCGGATGGAACGAGAGATGAGCAGTTTCATTTTGAGCCGATGGATGCAGACTCGTATGGCGTGAATATCGTTCTCGCTCGGGATGATGGATACGCCCTAGTTGGTGGATGGACGAGATCGGGAAGCCAGAGACCTCGACCGTATTTGACGAGTATCGATGGGGCAAGTGGTGCCGTTGACGCTAGCTGGGATAATCCGACCTTCTCTCGCAGAATCTCATCGCCTTCGGGAGAGATTGATGCTGTTGCCGTTGACGACTTCGAAGGAGAAGAACGAATCTGGGTTGGAGGGCAATTTCAACGTGTCAATGGTGAGACCCATCCCGGACTCGTCCGTTTGAATGCTGACGGGAATTTGGATTCCAGTTTTGAATTGGGACTCGGATTTCAGGAGAGATATCGCGGCGGCGATATATCCGCCATCATTCCTCTGCCCGGCGGAGAGGGGGCCATATTAGGGGGGTATTTTCCAGAGGCTATCGGGCCGGAATTTGATTCTCTCGTAAAAGTTTCTAGGGATGGTAGCCGTGTTGATCCCTTCCTCAATGGGAAGGTTGCCCTTGCCGATCTCACACAAGTTCAGCAGGATTCGATGGGGCGGCTGGTGGTCTTAGGCACTTTTTTAAATCATGAGTCCAAGATTCTTCGCTTGAATCTGGATGGTACCATTGATGATTCGTTTATCCCGTTTTCAGTGTCACGATTTAGCACTTGGTTCGAACGATTGCCGGATGACAGGTTGTTGGTGTTTGGATCGAGCGATTTTCCTTTAAGTGATTCCAGTCGAGGTCTTGTCCGCTTGAGCCAAGACGGTATTCAAGACATGGCTTTTCGCCCGATCGTTCAGCTGAATGGTCCGATTCGCCAGGTCGTTCCATTAGAGAACGAGCAGTTGCTACTTCTTGGCTCCTTTAGCCGCTTGAACTATTTACCTGCTCCGCGTGTGGCGGGGATTTCCTTAGTGGCCCCCGGGGAGTCCGGCGCCATTCTATTTTCCGATAGTGAAGTCTCCCGAATCCTTATTGAGGGCGATGAAGAGGATTCTCTCGCTATTCCCATCAGGCGGTTCGGTCCGACGACGAGCACTGAAGCAGTCTCGATTGAAATTCTCGGAGGGACTGCGACCATTGGGCGGGATTTCACCCTTTCTGAGAAAAGCTTGATTTTTGGCCCGCATGAGGTTGAAAAGGAAATCACCTTGAGGGTGCTCGATGATGGTCTATTGGAGGCGGAAGAGACGGTTGACTTGGTCCTGCGAGGGGCCTTGTCGACGGGACCGAACACCCAGATAACGGTCATCCTTCGGGACAATGAAGTATCGAATGCCCTTGATTATTCATTCAAGGCGCGAGTCGGTTCTGAGATTGTTCCTAGAGTGATGGAAATTGCTGCCGATGGTTCAATATATGTCGGAGGATCGAGAGATTCCTCTTTTGGTCGTACGGTTGATTCCATTATTCGATTGCGTCCGGATGGCAGTTTGGACGAGGCGTTTCAGTTGAGCTTTGACTTAGCCGGGATAGTTTCGAGTATTTCGGTGTTACCGAATCATATTTACGTTTCGGGGTATTTTTCATCTTTCGGAGAGGGTGGGGTTCAAGGCGAACATCTGGCCAGACTTCATATTGACGGGAGTCTTGATACGTCTTTCGAAACAGGGACCGGACTAGACCGCCCGGCAAGTACCATGTTACCGATGGCGGATGGAAGCCTACTGGTGGGGGGGGGATTCTCTCGGTTTAACAATCGGCAGGTCGGGCGACTGATAAAGCTCCTCAGCGATGGGACGTTGGACTTGGGATTCCGCGTAGAGCTGGGGAGCAACGCAAGCATCCACTCCCTGGGACAGCAGCGCGATGGCAGTATTATTGTCAGTGGTCTATTCTTCGGTTTGCCTGGCCGAGATTTCGTTTCATTGATTCGATTGCATTCAGATGGAAGTCTTGACTCGGAGTGGGAGCCGATGTTGATCGGTACAGTGAGTCAGGTTCAAGTTGCCACGGATGATACGATCTATATTTCGGGTAACTTCAAGAGTGTCGAGGGCAGGGCGCTGCCTGGGCTTGCTCGGCTTCAAGCCGGTGGACGCTTAGATCAAGACTTTGTACCGGATGAGAGAATCCTGAGTATCAATAAAATGCGCATCAAAGAAGATGGCATGCTGATCGTTTCCGGCGGCTTCGATCAGGCAGGTGGTATGCCTGCCATGCTAAGTTTGGACTCCGAGGGGCGAATTAGGGATGATTTCAATTCTCTGCTGGGTATGCCGCGTGTACCACGGGTGAATCAGAACTTCGTGATTGACCGAGAAGGGCGCCTGATTGTTTCTGGATATACACTTGATGAGGAACAGATGGTTTTTTCCAGCATCGTACGTTTGTCAGAGAGTGCTGCTTCTGGCGCGACGATCGGATTTCTGCGGTCCAATCATCAGGTGTTGGAATCAAGTGGTCGACTTGAGGTTGAACTCAATCGTATCGGAGATGTTGATGATCTGAGTCGTGTGCTGTGGAGAGCGAGAGGCGTTTCTGGTGGGGCGAATACAAATCAGTGGGACCAAGAGGGGGTGGCAATATTTAGAGCGAAAGAACGTCGCCATCCCATTCATTTGGAGATCCAGGATGATGTTCTGGCTGAGAGTGACGAACAGGTCGTCATAGATCTTGAGGCTTTGAGTAGAGGGGATATGATAGGCTTTTCCGATTTGAAAGTGAGGATCTTAGACGATGATCGTGCTGGAAGTTTGGATGAATCCTTCGTGACGGATATTAGGCGGATCGATCAACGATTTATCCGGTGGAACGGCAATGGGCTTTCCTCGCTGAGTATCAATTCGAATTTAGGGTTTTCTTTCGGAGTCGGTGATGTGAATCAAATCTTTAATCGTCGAGGTGATCAGATTCTCATCCGCGGAGATTTTGATCTTATCAATGATCAGGAGGTTGAGAATATTGCTTTGCTCAACTCAGATGGTTCGGTGGATGCGGAGTTCAAACCGGAATTGAGTGCCATTTCATTGAGATGGATCGAGGTGCAGTCTTCGGAGAAAATCGTTGTCCTTGGTAGAGAACTGGACGGTAGGATACTCTTTCGAATGAATCGTGATGGAACGCTCGATGAGGGATTTTCATCGGTCTTCTCTGATGATGTTGAAGCGATTTCAGGATTTAGACTACTGAGTGATGATCGTATTTTGCTTTGGGGGAGTTTTCACTCGTTCAGGGCCGAGGACCGGGCCGGATTGTTACTGTTGTCTGCTGATGGAGAGGCTGACCCTTCGTTCCATACGGGCATACTCCCGCGGACTGCCTTGGCCGACGTTGCGATTTTACCGGATGACCGGATTCTGATCAGTGGGAGTATTCGTCACGAAGGATTCAATCGGCCTCTTTTTCTGGCACAATTGACGGCTGAGGGAAGCCTTGATCCTGCCTTTGATGTGTCGGCCGGTCCCAACCGCCGTGTTTCTTCAATCACTCCAATAGATGCGGAGCACATCTACATCGAGGGAGAGTTTACGCATGTTGGAAGTGAGCCTCAACGACATCAGGGGTGGGTTGACTCACATGGCCGACCGACGGAACCGGTGGTTGCTGTGGAAGGGAGTCCAAATTATCGAAACGTCCATCATCAACAAGGAAAGCGGCTCTACCTTCCGGGGCGATACCGTCATGATGGAAAGAGCATTCCAGGCTTGGGGGTTTTTGAGGCCGATGGCTCTGCTGATTCTACATTTAACTTCGGAGAGGGGGTTGAAGGCGAGGTGCATTCGCTGGCGTTTGCATCGAATGGAGATGTTTTCTTGGGGGGAACGATCACGGAATTCAATGGTGTTAACGTTGGGGGCCTTGTTCGAGTCAATGGGGAATCCATTCTTTCCATTGACGAGTTTATCCAACATCCCGATGGCACACTTTCGTTTTGGATTTCGAGTATTCCTGGTGGGCTCTATGGACTTGAATCATCTCGTGATCTGCGAGATTGGGTTGAAGTAGACCGACGAACAGCCACCAATCGACGATTGGAGTTCACGACGGAACTGTCTGGAGACCATGGACTCTATCGGGTGCGTCATCATGCGTCAGGGCCCTAGCAACCGCCATGTTGGAAGTCTCTTGGCGTGAGATTCTAGAACGACTGGCTAAGTAAGGAGTGTCTGGACGGGGGGCGAACAAGGAGGGGGCGCATGGTCGTGTCATCGCGCCATTCTCCATTCATTGCCTCGTCTGCCGATCTGAGAGGACGAACCGTTCGGGGGGATTTGATACTCGTTTTTCTTGCCGATTTCGACCTTACTAGCCAACTGTAGACGATGGGCTTGTTTGCTCAGATGTCTTTCGAATATCAAATGCCGAGCGACCGTCAAAACTGGGAATTTAGTAACCGTGAATAGTCTCTGCTCAAAGAATGTTGGACGCTATGCGTTTTTGCTAGCGATTGGAATTGTCTGCCTTCTGAAAACTGGCATTCAAGCCGCGGCACCTCTGGGCCGGGATGTTGCCGCCGTCTACGACCCCGCAAAGATCCTTGCCGTTAAGGTGGCGATGGATCCGAAAGACTGGGCTCGTCTACGTCAGCAGCATCCTGATCGGCTGGGGGAGATGCAGGGGCAAGTCACGAATCCAGAACCTTACACGTATTTCAAGGCATCGGTGACGATCAATGGGGAGTCGGTTTCAGAAATCGCTGTTCGCAAGAAGGGGAATCTTGGCTCTGTCGTTTCAACTCGGCCATCACTAAAACTGGATTTTGATGAGTATGATTCGAAACAACGGTTTCGAGGCCTCAAGGGCTTGACGCTGAACAACAATGTTCAGAATGGGGCCCTGTTGCATCAGTATTTGGCGTATCACCTTTTTCGAAAGGCGGGATTGGCTGCGCCGCTGTGCAATTTAGCGCACGTGACAGTTAATGGGGAAGATCTCGGGATTTATTCGAACGTCGAGCCGATCAAAAAGAATTTGTTGAAGCGACATTTTGGGAAGGGAAAGGGCGATCTCTACGAATCGGGTGGCGATTTTCATCGGGATGCATACCGCTATTTTCAGAAGAAGAATAACCGGGACAGTCATGAGCGCCCTGCTCTCAAAGGCGTGACCGAGGCGCTCGCCCGATCGGATGCCGAGGTACTTCCGGCGCTTGAGAAACATTTGAATCTGGATGCCTTTTATCGATTTTGGGCCTTGGACGTCTTGATTGGCGATTGGGATGGGTTTATTTGCAATCGAAACAATGCTTACCTCTATCGAAATCCCGTCGATGAAAAGCTCAATATCATTCCATGGGGGCTCGATTCCGTCTTCGAGGATCCTGGTCTCTATATCGTATCGGAAGTGCCAAAGTCAGTGAAAGCAGTCACGATCTTGCCTCGGCGGCTTTACAGTCTTGAAGCGTCAAGGACCCGTTATTTAGAGACCGTTCGAGAGCTCTTGAGTGAGGTTTGGGATGAGGAGGAGTTGAAGGCCCTGATTGAACAGGCGAAAGCGCTGGTTAAGGGAAAACTTCATCTTCCTGAAAGCTATTTTCTAAAAGAGCTAGGACTCATCGAAACCTTTATTGCCGGGCGCCGAAGCGCTATCGAGGCAGAACTCAATGCTGGAGTGCCGGAATGGCCGAGTGAAGGGAGCCGGCCTGCTATGAGTGGCGGGATGCTTTCTGCGGCTTCTCAATTTGAAACCACATGGCAAGGCGCTATCGGAGAGTTTCGAAGTAATGACGGCGGGAAGGGTGAGTTGTCGCTGGTCATGGATGGTAAGACAGAGACCCTAAGTAAGGTGTTTGTGCAGGCCGGAAAAGAAACATTGGGGCCAAGAATTGGCTATCCCTTGATCAATGTGGAGGGTCATTCGGAGACGTTTGGCCCCGTGGGAATTTATCTTTATGTGGATCCCTTCAGTTACGGAAAGAAGCAACAATACCCGGTGGATTTTTATGAAGTCTTTGGGATCATGTTGCGACCCCGAGCCGGGGCCTTTGAACTTCACAGTCTGAGTTTGATGGGGTTCGTATTTGGCCAACTCAGCTTGGACAAGTCGAGCGAAACCGTCGGCGATACGGTTTCTGGAGGCTTTCAGCTTCAGGTTATCTTGAACTAGATCGTTCGCTGTAATGGTGAATAGAAAAGGGGCTTGAACCGGCGATTGACGTCGCCATGCCCAAGCCCCTCTGAGATGTGATTGGAAGCTTATTGTCCCGTGCTTACCGATCTGAAGAATCGGTTGGCTCCTGCTTGGATTGACGTCGAATAGGGACTCGTTGCATCCGCGACGGGTTCCCAAGGGCCTGTGATCATCTCAGCGCTTTGGAGAGCACCTGATTCCCATGAAAGCGTGATCGTGCTTCCATCTTGAGCGATGGAAACAGGGCTTGAATCTTCGCCAGCACTGATATGGGTAGACGTGACTTCGAGTCTTACGGCGAAGGTCTCGTTTCCATCAGCATAGACAGCAATGAACGAATCACTAAACGGATCATACTTCAAGTTGTGATTGTTGGCGCCGTTGTCGATGCTTGCGAGGTTCTCGACGAAAGCGTGGAATCCATGCTCTTCCGAACGCCCCGGTAGCACTCGTCCGTCAGGTCCGAGAATCGTGAAGGCGTAGCCTGAGGCGGCACTTGCAGGACTCGAATGTGCGTTGTGGCCAATTACGATGACACCGCTATCAGGGTCGGCTGCGAATTGAGGGTGCCGATGATTAAAGGGATCGTTCGAAGTCGCTTCGAAGTAAGGGACCTGGCCTCGGGCTTGTGACAAGAGGTAGTTCGGAGCTTGCCCGACGTTGAAGTAGAATATGTCTCCACCATCAGCGCCGTTTCCGTAGTCGAATGCTCCGATGAGTTCGTCATTGAAGGGGTTCTCAAAGGCTGCGGGATGGCCTTGTCGGATTGCTTTTCTTGAGGCTCCCAGAATTTGCTCGTCGCCGACTTGGAGAGAACCGTCAGCGGCGGGCGTGGTTTGAATGATAGATCCAGTGATTCGATTGCTTAGGACATCGCCATCGGTATTGGTCACATAGAGAAAGACATCGTTGTTCTCCAAATAGACGACGTCAGGGTCGTCTTCGTCCCCTGTGGGTTGGATTTGGTCCAAGCGCCCGAATTGAGGAGTCAGTAGGTCCCCGCTTGGATCGAAGAGTGCGCCGATGGCGCCTTCACCCTCGCCGTCGAAATCGCGTTCTCCTGCGAGGAGTATGTTGCCATTTCTTGAGCTGACGGCTAGTGAAACGTCATCGAATCCAATGGCGCTCTCTGGTTCGTATACGAATGAGCGAACGACGCGGTCGCCTTCGGCCGCGCTAGGGTTGACGAACGCGAGAAGCGTCAACTGGACCCCGTTCGGTCGATATCCTTGAGCTGAGCCGGCGACGATATATTGTTTGCTAACAGGATTATATTTCACATCGTGCGTGTCGAATCCGCCATCAGGGTTTCCGAGAATAAGGAAGGGGTCTTTCGAGATAGGCTCTAGGGTTGTTGGGTTATAGAAAAAACCAATGACCGCAGTGGCTGCTTCGTCATCGGTGATGGGATCAATAGCACCATCCGGATTTGATGTGTCGATCGTGGTGATAAGAATTTCAGGCGCATCCGTATTGATTGCTAGGTTGGCGCCCGATGAGACTAGGTCACCAAAAGCGTTCTGCAGAAGGACAGGTTCTCCAACGACGAATGTCGGGGGCTCTTGTGGCGCTGGCTCGCTGGCGGTGAGGGTAATACGGGCGACTTCGTATCCATCCGCTTTGAAGTCCGCCATGGCGAACCGTTCCTCATCAAGGATGCCTCCGCTACCAGCGGTCTTGAGACCTGGGTGGACTTGGATGGTTCCAGATTCGTCGCCTCCGGTATTTGGGGCGGATTGACCAAGGAAAGCAGTATTGTCTACAGCCTCGTCATTGACTTCGGTTCCGGCATCTAAGACATCTGACCCACTGACGACGAAGCTGCCGCCAACAAACTCACCACTACTGTTAAAAATAGGGTGGGCTTTGGGATCATCGTTGCCAATGAAGGCGTCGTTGCTCGGGATTACCATACTCGCATAGCTGAGGTAACGGCTTTGAAAGGCGTCGCTGTCGAGCGTGAAAGTCAGACTTGCGGATGCTCCCGGGGCTATCGGCGGGATGTCACCATTGCTGACAATCGTGCCATTGACGGAACCAGCGTTGAGTTCTGGATCGAGGAGTTCATCTCCAATAGGCAAGGTGTTCCCATCTTCGGCAAGTCTTTGTAATCCTTCCGAGGCGGTGCTCCCGATTTCGATGAAATCGAAGTTCCCGTCGTGGAATCCCACCCAAACCGGGGTGAGGTAGCCACCATTGGCAGGGGCTAGATTGTCGATCGTCACGGTGACGTCAACCGTCGCCGCAGAAAGGTTTATTGTCGCAGCGAGCGCTACGCCGCCAACGATTTGACGGATGGGGATTCTGTGGATGCTAGGCTTTTTCATGAAAAATGGATTGTAGATTTAAAACTCTGGGTTTGGAAACTATTTATGTCCTGTTCCGGAAATGTCTCGAGTGGGCAACGATTCTCTAACGTCCTCGTATCGAAAGTCCTTTCTTTCCAATGGGGATTCAGTGACTCTTCTCTGAATTGCATACTTGTCACTATGTCTGAAACTCCTGCTCAATCTCTTTGTTGTCAATGTGGCCTATGTTGTGATGGGTCGATTTTTGAGGACGTGGAATTGGCGGGGAAACAAGAGGCAACCGCAATGGAGTGTTTAGGGATCGAGTGCGACGATGAGGAGGGGAGGGCCTTATTGATTCAACCGTGTCGTGGGTTGAAGGAAAAACGCTGCCAGGTTTATGAATACCGTCCGGAATGCTGTCGCACCTTTGAATGTCAGGTGTTGAAAGATTTTGACGCGGGCCGGGTTTCAATGGCTGATTCGATTCGCTTTATTGAGGACGTAAGAAAGCGCTTAGCTAACCCGGAGTCGAGTGAACTGCGTTCGTTAATAAATCAACGCTTTCTTGGCTTTTTAGAATAATTTGTGACTCGATGGTATTCAGAGATTGTCTCCGGTCAGGCTGAAATCTGAGGCAGGCTATCCTCTGCACTTTGCGGTTCTATCTCGATCCGGGCTTGCGACTCGATGACGGACTTCGTATGACAAGCGGATTCGAATATGTCAGGCCGACCAAAGGATATTTCACCCAAGTCCCATTTTCGGGGCTACGCCATTCCGGGGCCAAAGGTTCCCGGCGACCTTGAGCATCCAGAATTAATAGTCGAGGAGGGCGAATCTCTCGATGTGCTTTGTGGCCATTACCGAATATTTCAGTTGCGGAAAGGGCACCGCTATTCGACGGACGATATTTTGACAGCCTGGTATGGAACCTCATGGTGTCCTACCGCGAGTTCCGTTCTTGATCTGGGAAGCGGCGTGGGAACGGTCGCCATGATTGCGGCTTGGCGCTTACCAAATGTCCCTGTCGTGACAGTCGAAGCCCAATCTGAGAGCGTGGCGCTGGCTCGGAAGTCGATTCGATGGAATGGCCTGGAGGATCGATTCGACGTTCGAGAGGGTGACTTTCGTGACGCGGACGTCATTGGGCCTGAAGAACACTTTGATTTGGTGCTGGGTAGTCCGCCGTATTTTCCTCGAGGAACCGGGATAGAAGGGGATCATCCCCAAAAAATTGCCTGTCGATTCGAGCTGCGCGGATCGATTTCTGATTATTGCCAAACTGCGGTTGCGCACATTCGCATTGGCGGCACGTTTGCCTGTGTTTTTCCAGTGACTCCAGAAGAACAAGCAGAACGGGTTCGGGATGCAGCTCGCTCCGCTGGCTTGGTGATTATCCGGCAGCGCCCAATAGTCCTGCGAGAAGGCGAGCCGCCATTACTCGGCTTGTTTGTTATGATGAGGGCGATCGATCTTCCTGCGGGTATTGAACATCAAACCTGGCATGAACCTCCATTAGTGATTCGATCGGCAGAAGGCGAAGTACACCCTGAATACGCTGCGGTGAAATTGAGCTTTGGATTTCCCCCCTGAGCCGGTCGGCCCCTCTAGTCGTAGACGGTTCGGAAACGTCAGATTAAGGGCATTGTTGTCTCTTTGCCGCTCTGAACCGGCGTTTTTCTACCTTTTGGTCGTTTTTGTTTTTCTTCTGGCTGATTTGTCACTACATCGGTAGCGCCTAATTGATTGGCGCGATAAGTATGACATTGAAATTAACCATGACTCCGGTTTCCGGCGAGCGGCAGGTCTGTTTCGTTGGTGATCGGCTGACGTTTGAGCTTGCTGTTGAGGGAGAGGAACAGGCGCTGGCGGAATGTGTCGGCTGTTTGCGTACGACTATTGGGTCTGGAGCGATCTTGGATGATGAGATCGTTCGCGCCTTTGAATCGTCCTCTTCCGTGAGTCACGCCGCATGGCATGATATGGCGATGGAGCCTCACGCAGGCGGATTCCGCTTGAGTGTAATGTTGGCGGAACCGGGATTCTTTCGAGCGAAAGCCTATGTCGTTGGTCCAGACGGGCGGCAGCACTGGCCTGCGGGTGATGATTTTGGCGTTTCCGTGCATCCTAGTAAATATCGAACTGCCAATACGATCTATTGTGCCTGGCCGCGACTTTTTGGGGCCTCAAAAACGAGCGAGCAATTTCTGGATGATGCGAAAGAGGCGAGCTTGAAGGCGCTTGACGAAGAGGGTTACAGCGTCATTCCGCCTTCTGGAACGCTGCGAGACGTCAAACAGTCTCTCGATCATATTGTCGATGATCTCGGATGTCGGATCATTCATCTGCTCCCCGTGAATCCTACGCCGACGACGTTTGCCCGTTTTGGTCGCTATGGATCCCCCTATGCATCGCTCGATCTGAAAGGCGTCGATCCCGCCCTGGTTGAGTTTGATAAGAAAGCGACAGGCGTTGAGCAGTTTTGTGAATTGACTCAAGAAGTCCATCGCAAGCAGGCCTCTGTATTTATTGACCTAGTGATCAATCATACGGGATGGGGATCACGCTTGTATGAGATGTATCCCGAGTGGTTCCGGAGAGAGGAGGATGATCGCTTCGCGAGTCCGGGCGCTTGGGGAACCGTTTGGGAAGATCTTGTCGAGCTTGAACACCATGATCCTGCTTTGGGGGAGGAGCTAGCAGACGTGTTCCTAACCTGGTGCCGCCGCGGCGTCGATGGCTTCCGCTGTGATGCCGGCTATATGGTTCCGTTGCCGCTTTGGCGCTATATCACTGCCCGAGTCCGGCGCGAGTTCCCTAATACTATCTTCTTACTTGAAGGACTGGGCGGAGCCTGGGAGATCACTGAGCAATTGTTGACCGAAGGCGGAATGCAGTGGGCCTATTCGGAGCTCTTTCAAAATTACTCTGGAGATCAAGTCTCGTGGTACACGGACTATTCCCTAAGGCAAAGTCAGCGGATGGGGCTTTATATTAACTACAGTGAAACTCATGACAACACGCGCTTGGCCGAGAAGGGGGCCACTTGGTCTCTGTTGCGGAATCGACTTTGTGGGCTGAGCAGTGTGAGTGGAGGGTTTGGCTTTACTTGCGGCGTTGAGTGGTTGGCGGCCGAACGGATCATCGTGCATCAACGAACCGGGCTAAATTGGGGCAATCCGACGAATATCGTCGATGAGCTGGCTCGGTTGAATGCCTTACTTTCAGATCACCCTTGTTTTTTTGACGGGGCTCAATTGAGGCGCTTGAGCGAATCAAGTTCTCCCGTGTTCGCTTTGGAGCGAGTATCGATGGACGGGCACGATCGGGTATTGGTGCTCGTGAATACGGATGTTGAAAACCGCGCCTCGATTCAGTTGTCCGCCAGTGATTGGCATCCAGCGGATACTTCTTGGGAGGATCTTCTTGGGCAAAGCCTGCCCCACATCGAATCGACGGCTGGCAGCGTTTCCGTTCAGATGAGTCCTGGTGCGGCCTATTGTCTTGGTGAGCCAGTCGAGCAGGCGGGGTACCGAGGAACGGAGTACCGGAAGCAGGCGGCGCTTAAAGCATGGGTGGTTGATGCCATTCAACGGGTTTGGCCGAGAGGCTTGCAAGGGGACTTTAATGTCGTTGAACTCTTGTCGAAAGTATCAGCCAATCCATTGGGATTCCTTTGCTCGATTCGCGATCATGGGCTGCGAGATAGTGAGCAGACGCTGGAAACCATTGATGCCTCGTTTGCCTGCTCGTCGTCGTTTCCTTCGGTGATTCTATGGGAATCGGGAGACGAGCGCCGAGTGGTTCCAGTGCCGGAAAATCATTGGTTTGTCATTAGAGATCAATCCGCGTTCGCTGTTCGGATCTCCTCGTTGGTTGATGGGGTGACCCGTGAATTCTCGTCGGTTGAGGTGAGCGAAGGCGTGCATATTGTTGCCTATGACGCGAATCTTAGTGCTCGAGGAAGAGCGATGGTTGAAGTCGACCGACTTCAACCGGTTCCTCAGCAATTGGTTGGCGCGATTGAATTATTGTCGGCGACCCCATTGGCACCATTGGCGATCGCGGGTGGAAGCAAGGATGAGTCCACCGCTTTGGAATCGCCGATCGTCTTGCTCACCAACGGGCGAGGCGGCATGTCACGAATGGCGGTCGAGTTTGGTGAGATCAAGTCGAAGTACGATTGCCTTCTTGGTGCGAACCTTCACCCCAAGGTGCCGGTGGACCGCTATGTTCTCGCGAAGCGGGCTCGGATTTGGGTGAATGCTGGCGGGTTAATTACCGCGCTGAGTCACGATAATCTTGTATCGTTCCAAGCCGGACCACCGGCCCGTTGGCGCTACTTGATTTCTGCGGGAAAGGGGCGCTGGGTGCCTTTGGAAGTAAGTGTTGATTTGATGGATCAAGAGAATTCCTTAGTGATTCGGTGCGAGCGACTATCGGTCGAGACGCTCGACTTCGATGAGGTTGAGGCACTCTATGGAAAGAGTAACGCGCATCGAGCTCGATTACAGAGACCGGAAACAATTGATCAGCTACCGGTGTCGCTGACGCTCCGAGTCGATATTGAAGATCGAGGATTTCATTCTCAAACGCAACGAAACCCAGGAAGTGAGCATCATTTCAGTGAAAATACCCGAGCCTTAGAGGACGGGATTGGTTTCCGGTTCAAACCGGCAAGCGACCGGCAGTTGGAGGTGCTCAGTGATCGGGGAGCCTTCCATCCTGCGGTTGAATGGTGTGAGGGCATCCCGCACGTGGTGGAGGCGAGTCGAGGTCAGGAAGGAGCCGGCGATGCCTTTAGTCCGGGCTGGTTTAACTTGCCTTTGTTCGGCGCTCAGCCAGTTCATGTCGTTGTGAGTGCTGAAAGGAAAAGTCCCTCGTTTGCCAAGGCTGCACAATGTTTTGCCCGGCGCGATCGCAAGGTGAAGAAACTCTTACGGCAGGCGTCGATTCCTGTTGAGGACATTCTTGGGGCTCAACTTGTGACCGCTGCTAGTGCCTTTGTTGTTAAGCGAGATGACGGCATGACCGTTATTGCCGGCTATCCCTGGTTTTTGGATTGGGGAAGAGACTCATTGATCTGTGCTCGAGGCTTGTTAGCGTGTGGCTACGAGAAGGAGGTTGTCCAGTTGTTGCAGGTGTATGGTCGTTTTGAGAAGGACGGGACACTGCCGAATAGTATCCATGGTGAGGATACCTCGAATCGAGAGACCTCCGATGCGCCTCTGTGGTTTGGAATTGTCTGCGCCGATCTCGTGGCACGGCATGGATCCGAATTCTTGGCAAAACCTTTGACTGAGTCTTCAGCTGGGAAAACTGCCAGTGGTGACTCGAGGACGTTCGGAGATGTGTTGCGAAATATTGCGCTCGGTTATTTAGCGGGAACTCCCAACGGAATACGGGTTGACTCGGAATCTGGGCTCGTTTGGAGTCCATCTCACTTCACCTGGATGGATACGAATCATCCTCCTGGTACGCCACGTGAAGGTTATCCCGTGGAGATACAGGTGATGTGGATTGAACTACTGAAGTTGCTTGATCGGGCCAATATTTCTCCGGGCGGGGGTTCATGGAAAACGCTTGCGAGTCAGGCGATCGATTCCTTCCAGCAGTACTACTGGCTTGAATCGAAAGGCTACTATGCCGATTTGATCGTGGCTCACTCAGGTCAGAGTGCGGCGGACGGTGTGATCGATTCCGCCCTGCGAAGTAATTTTCCTTTGGCCGTTAGCACGGGGCTTGTCACGGGAGAGCGAGCGCGACGATCCGTCAGTGCGGCGCTTCGTCATCTAATGGTCCCTGGTGGGGTCCGTTCTTTGGCTTCCTTACCAGTTGATGTGCCGTTGGCGGTGCATACCTCATCCGGACAGCTCTTGAATGATCCCAGTTTCCCCTACTGGGGGAGGTATGAAGGAGACGAGGATACTCGGCGGAAGCCCGCTTATCACAACGGGACTGTTTGGGCATGGCCCTTGGGGATTCTCTGCGAAGCCCTGCTAAAGGCCTGGGATTCATCGCCGGAATCTGTGGCCGCGGTCCGAGCCTATCTCGGAGCCAGCGGAAAGTTGCTGCAGAGCGGTTGCATCGGTCAGTTACCCGAAGTAATGGATGGTGACGCGCCGCACACGCAACGAGGCTGCGATGCTCAGGCTTGGAGTGTCACCGAGGCCATCCGTATTTGGAAAATGGTGTCGTAAGCATTGATCGATGGGGTGGTTCTGAATGAATTCGTCTGTTCTGAGGTCGCCTTACAATGGGACGTCCCTGGGGCGTTGAGGCTTCGTTCTGAGTTCCGAGCCCAGACTCGTTCGATGCCGGTAGCTTGATTCGGAGTGCTTAAGTCGGCAGGATGCTGGCTCCAAGAGTGATATTATGGCGATCTATGGTACAGGCATATTGGCGGCTAGTCTCTTGATCGGTCTCCTTTCGGGACGTCTGATCGGCTGGCTCGTGGGGCTGAATGCCAATGTGGGAGGAGTTGGGATTGCTATGTTGCTGCTTATTTTTTGTACGGATTGCCTCCGTCGATCGCAGCGACTCAAGGTTCCGACGGAGAACGGGATCGCATTTTGGAGCGCTATCTATATCCCCATCGTCGTTGCCATGGCGGCGAGTCAGAACGTATTGGCAGCGCTCACCGGGGGGGCTGTGGCTGTGGTTGCTGGAGTGCTTTCGGTTCTAGCTTGTTTCGCCTTGGTGCCCTTAGTCGGGCGTCTGGGAGGGGATCGATCCGTCGTGAATGAGAAGAAGTCGCCGCTATGAGTCTTCTTGAGGCCTTCGAGGGCGTCTTCGTTAAGTACTCGCTGGTAACGGCCTTTGCTGTCGTTGGTCTGATGGTTTGGTTTTCGTATGTGCTTTCAGATCGATTGACGAAAGGCCGCCTGCATGGCTCTGCGATAGCCATTTTTTTGGGACTTGCCTTGGCCTACTTGGGAGGCCTGTTCACGGGAGGACAGAAGGGCATCGCCGATGTGCGAGCCTTGTCTGGTATCGGATTGATGGGGGGAGCGATGCTCCGTGACTTGGCGATCGTAGCGACGGCCTTCGGTGTGCGGATGGATGAGTTTCGGCGAGCAGGGCTTAGTGGGGTTGTTTCGTTGTTTGCCGGAGTCGTGACCTCATTTGGCGTCGGAATTGGTGTCGCCTATGCCTTTGGTTACCGGGATGCCGTTAGTCTGACCACCATCGGTGGCGGCGCAGCAACCTATATTGTTGGTCCCGTGACTGGATCAGCAATCGGAGCCAGTTCAGAGGTGATGGCTCTGAGCGTGGCTGCAGGATTGGTGAAGTCGATCTTAGTGATGACCTTAACGCCGTTTGTCGCCCGCTATATTGGGCTAGACAATCCAAGATCGGCGATGGTCTTCGGCGGATTGATGGGGACGACGAGTGGGGTTGCCGGAGGCTTAGCGGCGACAGATCCGAAGCTGGTGCCCTACGGCGCGATGACGGCGACCTTCTATACTGGAATTGGCTGCCTCCTAGGTCCGTCCTTGATTTTTATTGTGGTTCGCGCGTTGGTGTAATTGTGGTATGAAGGAGTTAGCGCTATTTCGTCGAGCCCGTTCTCATGGGAGTGCCGTGGCGCTTTCCTCAGGGGGCGTCGATACGAGTTATGAGACGGTCTTGAACCGGTCTTCCCAGGTCGCCGCAACTCTATTGGGGGAGCTAGATGATTTGAATGAGGCGCGCGTGGCGTTTTTGGTGCCCCCGAGCTCAGACTACGTCGTTGCCCAATGGGGTGTCTGGCGAGCAGGTGGCATTGCGATTCCGCTATGTCTCTCCGCTACGGACGGGGAGTGGGAATACGCACTGAAGGATTCGCAGGCTGAGATTCTGGTTGTCCCCGAGGGAGGGAGCGATGCGACTGTGGCCGTGGCCGAACGTTTAGGGCTTCGGGTTGTGCGGCTAAGAGCTGATGCGGTTCCTTCGAGCAAGGGTTTGCCCGAGCTGGGGGGGGATCGTCGGGCGATGATTCTTTATACCAGCGGCACAACAAGCAAACCAAAAGGTGTGGTATCCACACATGGCAATATCCAAGCTCAGATCGAATCGTTGGTAGAGGCTTGGCGGTGGCAGGCGACAGATCGAATCCCGCTCTTCCTGCCTCTTCATCATATCCACGGCATCATTAACGTTCTCGCCTGTGCGCTTTGGATTGGTGCTCGAATTGAATGCTATCCGCGCTTTGATATGGGGGCGATTCTTGAGCGGGTCAGGGCGAATGCGTTTACGGTGTTTATGGCCGTGCCGACGATCTACGTGAAGTTAATCCAAGCCCTTGAGCAATCCTCTGAGAGTGATCGAGCCGCGATCATCCGTGGCTTCGGTCAAATGCGCTTGATGATCTCAGGTTCGGCCGCTCTCCCTGCGAGCGTTCATGAAAGGTGGACGGCGCTTACCGGTCAGGTCCTCCTTGAGCGCTATGGAATGACGGAGATTGGGATGGCGCTTTCGAATCCGTTTGATGGCGAACGGCGGCCGGGGGCGGTGGGGCAAGCCTTACCTCGAGTCGAGGTTAGGCTAAAATCCGAGGCTGGCGTGGTGGTTACATCGGAAGCAGAAGTCGGTGAGATTCAAGTGCGTGGGCCAGCAGTTTTTGGGGAGTATTGGGGAAAGGCGGAGGTCACTGAGAAATCCTTCGATGAAGGGTGGTTTCGTACTGGGGATGTCGCTGTCATGGAGCGGGGCTATTATCGAATCATGGGACGTCTGTCCGTCGATATTATCAAGAGCGGTGGATACAAGTTGTCCGCATTAGAAATTGAGGCCGTTTTGATTGAGCATCCGCAGATTCTCGAGTGCGCCGTGGTTGGTGTGAGTGATGAGACTTGGGGGGAGGCAGTCGCTGCGGCGATCGTACTGGTGGAGGGCGAGAGTATGGAGCTAACAGAGTTGCGTGCCTGGTGCCGTGATCGTATGTCGGTGTACAAGATGCCTCATCGATTGGCCGTGGTTCTGGCGCTCCCTCGAAATGCGATGGGGAAGGTAACGAAACCGGCCTTGCGGGACCTGTTTGACTGAAGCGTTCAAGCGGAATCGTTAGACCGTTGAGCGGTTGCCGTTGCTTGATATCACCTCGGGACCGGTCCGTCTGTTAGTCGTGATCAGCTTCTAACTTCTCCTGGATTCGGATGCTTGCTGCCAGCAGTTTTTCCTTCAATTCGGGTGAATCAAGGATTGTCGCACTGGTCTGAAAAGAAAGCAACCAGCCTACGAGCCAGTCATAGCAACCTGTCGAAAGGGTGAGGGTAGCCCCGTGTTCATCCGGTTCGTCATGGACGATCCCGAGGGCTCGTTCGCGGCGGGCTCGATCAATCGAGAAGTGATCGAAGTGAATGCGAACTTTCACGGTTTCCATGGAGTGATCACGTTCGATCACTTCTTGGAGCGTAACGCCATCTCGCGGTTGGAAGGTTTCGTTTTGGACCGCCATGTCTTCGATTCGATCGATGCGGAAATCTCGAACATCGTTTCTTAGGCGACACCAGGCGACGAAGTGCCAGTAAGTCATGTAGTGCACGAGTCCGATAGGTTCAACGTCCCGATGCGTGACCTCTTCTCGCCCGCCGGTTCGATAGGCCAGGTGAACGATACGCCGTTCGGCCAAGGCGGATTGGAGTTCCAGAATCGAAGCTCGGTGAGGTCTTGTGCGGGATTCCGAAAGTTGCGTGGAGGACTCGACCCGTTCTAAGTGCAACTGCTGTTTGGCGGGGAGCACGGCGCGGATTTTCAGGAGAGCTGATTGCATAGATCCATCGATGGAGTCATCCGTCATTTGGCGGGTGAGAACACCTGCGGTTGCCAGAGCCGCTGCTTCGTCCGGCGTAAACATGACTGGGGGCACATGATACCCCCGCATGAGACTGTAGCCGACCCCGGCTTCGGCAATCACGGGAACGCCTGCTTCGCTCAAGGCGGCAATATCTCGATAGACCGTGCGGAGACTGACCTCGAAATGGCTGGCCATATCCTCAGCCCGTGAGATTCGGTGCCCCTGAAGATAGAGGGTGAGGGCCATGAGTCGATCGATTCGGTTCATCGGGCCTTCGAGTCTAATCTTGAAGGCTTGCTAGGACCAGTCCGTGGCGGGAATCTTTTTAAGGTTGTGGGCGGCACTCTGACTCTCTTGATGCGGCCAGAAAGTGTGGCCTTTGCTTCAATCGGCAGTGATCATTCTTCACTCTCTTCGCGACGAGCCCTGTCTTCCCAATGTTGAGTATTACTTCAAAAAAATATTTGGAATATTGGCCCCAATCTGAGGGGAAAGAGCTGGTTTTTTTCTGATTTGAAAGAAAAATGATAATTTGTCTAGGTAGCAACCTGTTTGTAGTCAACTGTTTGTGGCTTTGTTGAGGTGGTAATATAGACAAAAAATAGACAAAAATTTGACACTTTAAATGGTTGGGTAATGTTGTGGTCAGATCGACAAGCGATCATCAGTTAAAAGACGATCTAACACTAAAATAAATAATAGTTATGAAACACACTATCGCCATCATCGCAACCGCAGTCAGCCTTCTAGGAGCCCCTTCAGTTTCAGGAGGAAACGTCCCTGAAAAAAACATTGTTGAGATCGCCGTTGGGGCTGGTCAATTCAACACTCTCGTCGCTGCGGTCAAGGCAGCGGGGTTGGTTGATACCTTGAGCGGGAAAGGTCCATTCACTGTCTTCGCACCGACAGATGATGCCTTCGCTAAGTTGCCAGACGGGACTGTCGCATCACTGTTAAAGCCTGAGAATAAGGACAAGCTAGTCGCTGTACTCACTTACCATGTGCTGGCTGGTAAGGTGCCGGCAAGTGCAGTGAAAACGATGAAAGCGAAGACAGTCAACGGTCAAGAATTGAGTCTGAAGGTCAGCGACACAGGGGTGACCGTTGACAGTGCTAACGTGGTAAAGACGGACATCATGGGATCGAATGGTGTGATCCACGTGATCGATTCCGTCATTCTACCGAACTAAGAATCTCTCCCGCCCTGGGGGCTGGATCCCTGGGGCGCGCCGCTAAACCGAATTCTGAGTGGTCTGAATAGGGGCCACAAGAAAGGTTCCTCCCGCAGCCCTCCCTAGCAATAGGAGAGGGCTTTCTCGTATCCTGATCGCTGGCGAATGTTGACGGTCCACCGACGTTTCATCGGTAGGGGTGAGGCCTGATCGTTAGAATTCCCAATGAGGTTCGTTGTCTAGATTCCAACGCTTTCGAATTGATTCCTGGCGCAGATCGTTGAAGGCGGGGATTGGCTTTGATTCGGCGTGTCCATCGGCGAAGCCCATGGTTTGCATTGTTTGATGGCGCCGCTTTGTGCCCGAAAGAGCCTTTGCGATGGCAAGAGGGGCTTCGGGATCGATTTCTAAGGATTCGAAAAACAATCGTTCCGAATTGTGGCGGTAGTTGACGCCGAAGGCGATCCTCCCGGAAACGTGCCCTCTGTCGGGATCGGAGATGATCGAAAAAGTGAGTCCGGTAATGTAGCCGAGCGATGCGTCTCCCAGGGTGATCATGTTCGAGGGAGCCCGGACTTGTGATTCGCGTACGGGCCGATACTGACCATCACGGCGATTCGCTTCCGGCCAATCCCCGCGGAGTCCTAAATTCCTTCCCTCAGTCTCGCTCTCTTGGGTAGGGCCGACCCCAGAACCGTTGTAGCTGTAGGCTCCCATCGAGGCCTCGAACTGGACCGTTGTCGGGACGGGATTGCCGAGGCGATCCCGTATTTCAGGTGTATAGGCCTGGTGCCTGACGTAGAAACCCTGGACTCGAGTGTAGCCAGGGCATGCGAACGCAGAATTACGGGCGTCGGCTACGGCGGAAGGCCAGTCTTGGCCAAGATACGGCTCGACTTCGTCAAACCATAACCGAGAACCAAGTGCTTGGCGGCTATTTCTCAGCAAGGGAAAATGGCCGTTGTCATCTGTGAAGAGTCGTACGCCGAGGAGCTGCTGCCTGACATTGCCACTGCAAACGGAACGATGGGCAGCCGCTTTGGCTTTTGACAAGGTGGGAAGCAATAGGGAGGCAAGAATCGCGATGATGGCGATCACCACCAGCAGTTCGACAAGCGTAAACGCTTGGGATTGATTCGAAATCTCTCTCATGGTTTGGCGAACGGGCACCGCCCGATCATTTATAGGCCTTCCGGACTACTCAATTGACGATCATCCGGTAGGCTACGCTTGTGGGACTTCAATGCAAGGTTCTGATACGGGTAGTCATCCGTGTTTTTGGCTGGTCGGTGAAGGGGGGGGACTGTTTGATGAATTCAATGAAACGACGAGGGTTTACTGTTCCTGGAGAAAGGGAGACAAAGATCGGATTGGGTCTGGCGGCTCTGGGACGCCCCGGATATATCAATCTGGGGCACGATGCTGATCTTGGGGCCGACTATCGTCCTGAAGCAATGCAGGAACGTGCCCATCGGGTTCTCGACGAAGCCTGGAAGTCTGGTGTGCGCTATTTCGATTGTGCTCGATCCTATGGGCGTTCTGAAATGTTCCTTGGGGAGTGGCTTCGTTCACGCTCGGTCGATGGGGCAGTGGTTGGTTCGAAGTGGGGGTATCGCTATACCGCTGAATGGCAGGTCGAGGCGATCGCGCACGAGATAAAAGAGCACTCGCTGAGTATGCTCGAGCGGCAGTTGGATGAAACGCGAACGACTTTTGGGGATGCGTTGGCTTTGTATCAAATCCACTCTGCGACCCAAGAAAGTGGGGTAATGGAGAACGCTGAGGTTCTTTCTCGCTTGGATGCCTTACGGGAAACGGGATGCTCGATTGGCGTTTCGGTTTCGGGTCCAAAGCAATCTGAGTTGATTCGCCAGGCGGCCAGTCTTGAGGTAAACGGGCGTCCCTTGTTTGATTCCGTTCAGGCAACTTGGAATCTATTGGAGACCTCGGCGGGAGATGCCTTAGTCGAAGCTCATACTATGGGCCTGTGGGTGATTGTTAAAGAGGGATTGGCAAATGGCAGGCTGACGACGCGGAATGTGGACCCTCGATTTGAGCTGTCCAAAGCGGTGATGACCGAAATCGCTCACCCCTTGGGTGCTGGTATTGATGCGGTTGCCTTGGCTGCCGTGCTTGCTCAGCCCTGGGTCGGGACGGTTCTAAGTGGTGCAGCTGGAGGTGAACAGTTGCATTCGAATCTGAAAGCGCGCGAACTATTCCTGGGCCCAGACGAACTCTCTCGCCTGAGGGCTTTGACCGAATCGCCGGAGACATACTGGCAACGGCGATCCCAGCTTGCGTGGAACTAGTGTGACGCTGCGATCCCACCACCATTCGCGCCGATTAGGGGTTGAACAGAATACAGATCGATCCCGGCACGTTGACGAGGCCTCGGGTTTGAAAGGTAAGTTTCCCGGTCGTTTGATCTATGGCGAAGATTGAAATCGTATTTGAATGTGCTCCGGCAGCGAGGAGCCATTTTCCGGTGGGATCCAGATTAATGTTCCTTGGCCATGAACCGCGAATGGGCTCGACTTCGTGAACGGTGAGTTTTCCGCTAGCAGGATCTGCTAGGTAAGCTGTAACGCTATCATTGCCGCGATTTGCGGAGTAAACAAAACGACCGTTGGGATGGGTCAAGATCTCAGAGGCTGAATTGAAGGCTTCTTGGGCTTTCGTCGCGTCATTCAAGGCTGGTGTCGTTGACCGACGCTCCGTCGTGCCGGTCCTTTCGTCATAGGCAAAGGTTGTGACAGAGAGAGAGAGTTCGTTGAGAAGGTAGATGAAACTGTCTCTTATACACATCTGACGCTGCCGACGAGCGATCTAGTGTAGAT
>OJGU01000346.1_pt1 | contig 29382 bp, 28 predicted proteins | sample 1594741 | NCBI WGS metagenome assembly OJGU01 (sample SAMN05416841, study PRJEB24817) | seawater metagenome | isolation source: Sea water | place: Canada:Atlantic | collected 2013-07
TTTCCATTATGTGAGTTTAGGAATGGACGCTAAGCGTTTATCAACCGCTTTTGACTCTGTTACTTTATACGGTAACGATCCCGGAGTTAGACCTGATATTTACGGTAAAATTGGGAATGCTGGAGTTTCAATTTGTTGCTTAGATGATGCTAAGAAACTATATTCTGGGTTTGATTTAAGTCATGCAATGACTTCTGTTTCAATGACAATTAACGGTCCTGCACCAATGTTGTTAGGCTTTTTTATGAATGCCGCTATCGACCAAAACTGTGAAAAATACATCAAAGAAAATGGCTTAGAAAAAGAAATTGAAGCCAAGATTGCAGCCATTTACAAGGAAAAAGGCACCAAACGTCCCGCTTACCAAGGTGATTTACCGGAAGGAAATGATGGATTAGGATTGATGTTGTTGGGTGTAACGGGCGACCAAGTACTTCCTGCGGATGTATATAACAAAATAAAAGCAGAAACCTTAACTAAAGTAAGAGGAACAGTACAAGCAGATATTTTAAAAGAAGACCAGGCTCAAAATACCTGTATTTTCTCTACGGAATTTGCTTTACGTTTAATGGGCGATGTACAAGAATATTTTATTAAAGAAGGCGTAAGAAACTTCTATTCCGTTTCTATTTCGGGGTACCATATTGCTGAAGCAGGAGCTAACCCTATTACACAATTAGCACTGACCTTAGCTAATGGCTTCACTTATGTGGAATATTACTTAAGCAGAGGAATGGACATCAATGCTTTTGGTCCAAACCTATCGTTTTTCTTCAGTAATGGTATAGACCCTGAATATGCCGTAATAGGAAGAGTAGCACGTAGAATTTGGGCAAAAGCCTTAGCTAAAAAATATGCTGCCAATCCAAGGGCTCAAATGTTGAAATACCATATTCAAACCAGTGGTAGAAGCTTACATGCTCAGGAAATAGATTTTAATGACATTAGAACCACCTTACAAGCCTTGTATGCGATTTATGACAACTGTAATTCGTTACATACCAATGCTTACGATGAAGCGATAACTACACCAACAGAAGAAAGTGTACGTAGAGCCATGGCAATTCAGTTGATTATTAATAGAGAGTTAGGCTTAGCGAAAAACGAAAACCCACTACAAGGCTCGTTTATTATTGAAGAGCTGACCGATTTAGTAGAAGAAGCTGTTTTAACAGAATTTGATAGAATTACCGAGCGTGGTGGTGTGTTAGGAGCAATGGAAACTATGTACCAAAGAGGAAAAATACAAGAAGAGAGTTTGTATTACGAAACCTTGAAGCACAATGGTGAATTCCCGATTATTGGCGTAAATACTTTTTTAAGTTCTAAAGGTTCTCCAACGGTTTTACCTAAAGAAGTAATACGAGCTACCGAAACAGAAAAGCAATACCAAATAGGCATGTTAAACGAGCTACACAAAGGCAATGCAAATGTGGTAGCGGAACAATTAGCCAACTTACAAGAAGCAGCCATTAAAAACCAAAATATTTTTGAAGTACTAATGGAGGCCACCAAATATTGCAGCTTAGGGCAAATTACCGATAGCTTGTTTATGGTTGGTGGACAGTATAGACGTAACATGTAAAAGCCCCTCTCTTTCACACTTGCTCGCTCCAAAGTCCACTGGACTTTGTCCGTCCCGAAGGGGGACTTTTCCAACGCACAAAGCCTGCTTTAGTTATTGGTTAAAAGTTATTTGTTAAAAGTTATTTGTTAATAGTATTCTACTATCCCTAATCTTTACCGTCATTGCGAAGCCTAGCATAGGAATGAGTGTTGGGGCTAAAGCAATCTGTTTAATTTGACCTTTCTCCTCTCGAGAGGAGCGGATGTTGTTCGAAGCTGCCATAAGCATTGAGATTACAACTTCAGAGGTGTGTTGTTTTAGCAATGTACAATTTATTTGCAATAATTGTTTTTATCATTTACATTTGAAAAAAAATAAGTTTCCCCCTCCCAAGAGAGAACTTGGAGTAGTTGGGTTTATATGTATGTTTCATAGAAGTAATTATGATTAAAAAATGAGTATATTCAAATTTCTTTTTAAGAAGAGTACCAAATTTAGAGAACCTTTTTATATTAATTGTTATTACTTAAAAAATGAATGTTTAGAGAATACATCAGTAAGTGAAAAAGTTAAGTTTTATCCTAGAGAACCATATAGAATAACTTTGATAATAAACAGTATGATTGGACAGTGGAGTGAGATTAATCACAAGGATATATATAATCATTTAAAAAAAGATGGTGTTATTGAGGCTTCTGTTGAGAAAGTATATTCTAAATATAGTACTATTAAAGTTATATTGTTTGATGAGTATATTTCCGAAGAAGATAAAAGAAGACAAAGTATAGAAAAAAAATCTAATGAATTAAAGAAAAAATATAACCCAAAAAGTAAATTTACTTTTACTTTTTTTTGTAAAGTTGAAATAAATGAAGATGAAGTCTACTCTATTGGTCATCTACCTTTAGAAGATGTAAATTTAGATGATTTAAAAAAAAGCATTTGGTTAGTGAATTCTAAAGGTGAAAAAATCAATTCCATCAATGATACTTTTCCTAATGTATGCTTAAAAGTATTAAGAGCTATTAATACAGGTTATAAATTTAACCTTAAATTTAGTGATAAAAATCATAGAGGAGCTAATAAATTTAGTTATAATTTTATTGGGACTCCAATAAAAAAAGATTAAACAATTTTTATAAAAGCACATGAAATATAAAGGGAGGAGTATAAATGGGCTTGAGTTTTATAATTTGCTTCATCAATCAGATGAATTTACTTCTGTTTTGGGAAAAATGATATTAGCTTCAAGTAAATTAGAATCTCAAATGATTATTTATTTAAAAGACAAACAAATTAAAATTAATCACAATGAGGCAACCTTAGGCAATTTAATTAACCTTTTAAAAACAAAAAAGTTAATTGACCACAACATAATTGACCACTTAATTATCGCAAAAATACAAAGGAATTACTTAACCCATAATATATACGCACTTTTAACTGATTTAATTGATGAAACGATTTTAGAAAGGAAAGATATAATAGATTCTGATGTTCATACTTATGTTGAAAGGGCTAGTCAGCTTAAAGAAAACTTAACAACCCTCGCTGAAATTTTTGAAGGTATAAATAAAAAATAGCAAATTTTTCCCAACTTAGCGTAGTTTTTACTACGCTTCATATAATAACAACAAAAATATAAACAGATGAAATACCGTACTATCATCATTGTTACTTGTGGCTTAATGTTAAGCTCTTGTGCTTCTATGTTTAATGGAGCAGTATTGCCAAACCAGTGTAAAAGATGTGAAGTAATTGATAAATATAACCAACAAGTACTAACATCTTTTGAAGGCTGTGGTAGCGAAAACACTAGGTTGGAAGAACAAGCTAAAATAGCTGCCTACGACCTTAGTAGTGATGGTAACCTCTGTAACTTGGAAGTAGTGTGCGAATCGTGGAAACAAGAACCTGAAGCAGAAAATCAAACTACTCCAACGGTAAACCAAAAAAGAGAGAACTAAACACCTGCTTGATTTAACCGAGCGAGTAATTTTATATAATTCAACAACATGTAATTATTTGCTACATTTGTTTTTATAAATTACAGTTGAAAAAATAAGGTTTAAAACTCAAAGCTTGGACGCTGGAGGTAGAGAAAAAAGAATAACTTTATAATAAATCAATTTATTAATTACTAATTATGCTAATTTGGAGAGCTGTATTGAGTTTTTTAAAAGATAGGGAGTACCTAGAGCTATTACTAACAACCATTGTTGTAATACTAATTGGTGCAACAGTTTTTCATTATTTAGAAGGATGGAGATGGTTAGATGCAATTTATTTTTGTGTAATAACGCTTACAACCATAGGGTATGGAGATATCATTCCTCAAACCGATGCTGGTAAGATTTTTAACATGGTGTACATTTTAACTGGACTAGGGTTAATACTAAGTTTTATTAAAACAGTGTACGGTCATTTTGATTACACTAAAAAAGAATTAAAGAAGAATAAAAAGAAATGACGTTAAAGAATCGAATGCTTAATAGTTTTCTTTTTTAATAATATGCTTTAACCATACAAGAAACAATACAGCAAGTAGCAGCAAGGCAACCATGATGTACCAAGTAATTTCATAGCCAAAGAAACTTATCAATTGCATTCCAGAATTGTGAGCAAAAATATGTGACACAGAAAATGCCATGGTAAACAATGCCATATACTCGCCTTGGTTATTGTGTTTTGCAGCTCTATCCATTGCAAAAGAATTTAAAAACGGAAAATTGAGCATTTCTGCAAACGACATAAAAATCATCCCTATTGCTAAAACACCTACCCAACCTAATAAGTTTAAAATTAAAAAGCTTAAGGCAAACAGGAGGGTGCTATATATCAAAATACTGTATTTAGAGAAACGTTCTTTATCAAAGAAACTTACCAAAGGCATTTCTATAGCAAAAATAAGTATGCCGTTAAGCGACATTAACCAGCCAATTTCTTTTTCTGTTAGGTGATGAACATCATGATAATAAAGCGGAATAGTAGAAAAATATTGCAAGAAAGCAAAACCAATAAGCAATAAAGCGGCTAAAAATACCAAGTAAGCTTTGTCTTTGTAAGGAGAACCTTTAATGCCTTCTTCCACTTCTTTAATATTATTTCCTGCACGTTTTTCATTCAATACATAAAAAAACAGAATTCCTGCTGCTAAGCAGCTGATACCATCTATCCAAAATAAACCTGAATAACTGATGGTATAAATGATAAAACCTCCTACAGCCGGACCTACGGAGAAACCTAAGTTAATGGCTAATCTTATTAAGGTTACGGCTCTGGTTCTATTTTCAGGTTTGGCATAAGCTGCAACCGCCACAAACAATGCCGGACGGAATAAATCAGCTACTAACAGTAGAAAAAAGATGGCTATACAAATACCATAAAAAGAGGTGATGTACTGTAAACCAACAAACATAAAACTTGAAATGACTAAACTCCAAAGCATTACTTTGTAAAACCCAAATTTATTGGTCAGTTTACCTCCCAACCAAGCCCCACAAACAGAACCCAAACCAAAGGCAGTCATTACCCAACCAACATGATTTAAAGTGAATTTTAAATGCTCAGTAAGGTATAGCGACATAAAAGGAATGACCATGGTTCCGGCTCGGTTAATTAGTGTAATTAACGATAACCACCATACCTGAACGGATAGTCCTTTAAAGGAATTTTTATATGAATTGGTTAATTTTAAAATCATGGTTAATAAAAAAATCAGCTTAGTAAGTGAGCATTAAAATCATACAGATTCTTAAACTAATCACTTACTAAGCTGATTGTAAACAACTATTTGTTTACAAATACATTGACAAAATTAATTAAATTACAGTTTTTTAAATGTAAAGTTGTAATAATAAATATCATCGTTATTTTGTTGATTTTCAAAACGAAGAATACTTAACTGTTTGTAGGTTTCTTTCATTAGCTTTTCGTTAGAATAGTTGGCTTCTAAAATTTTCACCTTACCAGCCTCATCAATTTTAAAGCTAATTTTAACAAACTCTGTTTGGTTTTTCTCAATTAAAAATTGATTGGCTTCAAATTTTAATTCTTTTTCGAATTTCTTTTGAACAGATGGATGGTTGTTAGCAAAAATGTTTAGTGCTAATAAAGCTGCAGCTGTAATAAATACTATTTTTTTCATTTTGTTAAGTTTTTTATTTTTTAGACTATGACAGTTTGATATCTTATTTTGTTACAGTTCAGTATGATTTTTTTAAAATAACTTTTACAACCGGAGAAAGAAATTAGTTGCTAATAGGTGTGAAATAGAGATGAAAAAATAGAATAAGTTTGTTTACTTTTATCTTTAAATTAAAAACAAAATAATGCAAGAAGAAATCACACCTTGTCCAAAGTGCAAATCGCCTTATGGATACCCCACTGAAAATAATTTATTTGCTTGTCCGGAATGCGGTTTTGAATGGAGTCCTGAAGAAATGGCTGCAGAAAATGAATTGATAGTAAAAGATAGTAATGGTAACATTTTAAAAGATGGTGATGCTGTGGTTGTTATAAAGGATTTGCCGGTTAAAGGTGCTCCAAAACCTGTAAAAGCAGGAACAAAAGTAAAAAGCATTCGATTGGTAGATGGAGATCATAATATCGATTGTAAAATTGATGGTTTTGGTTCTATGGCACTAAAATCTGAATTTGTAAAGAAAGCCTAATCTAGCTTCAAATCTTTAATATTTACAATTAAAAGTTGTTTTTTTTCAACTTATTTAAATATTGAAAAGATTTTTTTATTTTAGTGCCCAAATGTTGAAGAAAATAATTTTAGGTGTATTAATTTTTAGTGCTGTTTCTCTCTTCGCCAATGAAAAGATGGACAGTTTAGTTCGTTTTATTGATAAAAATAAGGGCGAACAAAAAATTGATGCCATGCTCTTACTTAGTGAGGAGTATTTTGCAACAGATTTCAATAAAAGTATTTCACTTTCTAGAGAAGCCTTAAGTTTAAGTGAACAAATCAACTACCAAATAGGTATTGCTATAGCGCATAATAATATTGGTTATACGCTAACAGATTTGGGTAATTTTAGAGAGGCGTTAGAGCATTATCAAAAGAGTATAGAGTTATTTAAAACCTTAGGTGAAGAAAATAGAGAAGCTATTGCTTATAACGATATAGCTTATATTTTTCAAAGTCAGGGATTGGTAGAGAAAGCCATTGAAAACTATATTAAAAGTTTAAAATTGCTGGAGAAGATGGGCGATAAAGCTAGTTTGGCAGCCTGTTTGAATAACATTGGGTTATTATATCACGATCAGAATAATTACGAAAAAGCTTTAGAGTATTATTTAAAAGGATTGGAAGTTAAAGAAGAATTGGGTGATGAAAAAAGTATAGCTACTTCTTTAAACAATATAGGTTCTGTATATTTCTCTCAACAAAAGTATTATGAAGCCAAGGAATATTTTTTTAAAAGTTTAGGGAAAAGAAAAAAAACCAACGACAAACCCGGAATTGCCCAATCTCTAATTAATATTTCCGGAATTTATAGAGAACAAAAGCAATATGATAAAGCATTGACGTATTTGCTTATGTCAAAAGATATTCAAAATGAAATTAATAACAATGTTGGTTTAGTAAATACACTTAATAGTATTGGAGTGATTTATGAATTAAAAAGTGATGCTCGTCAGGCAGAAAGTTATTTAGAAAAAGCGTATAACCTTGCCAAAACTATAACCTCTCCTGATTTAATAAAAAGCACATCTATTTCATTAAGTAATCATTATCGGAATACTAGAAATTTTGAAAGAGCATACAGGTTGTTGGTAGAGCATCATAAAATGGCAGATTCGTTAACCAATACCGAAAATGTTCAGAAAATTATTCAGGTTGGCTTACAATACGAATTTGAAAAAAAGCTTCATCAAGCAGAAGTAGTACAATTAGAAAAAAATTACCAACACGAAATTGAAATTAAAGAACAGAGAACGATTACTTACTCATTTGGAATTGGTTTAGGAGCATTGGTTATTTTATCTATTATTATTCTTAAATCTTTGAATGACAAAAAGAAATCTAATGCGTTGATTTCTAAACAAAAACACGAAATTGAAATTAAAAGTCATGAGTTAGAAGAGTCGTTAATTAGTATTACAGATAGTGTGAGATATGCTAAAAGAATTCAAGAGGCATTACTGCAAGCAGGTAAAAATATTTCTGATAAAATTCCAACGCATTTTGTGTTTTTTAATCCTAAAGATATTGTAAGTGGTGACTTTTATTGGAGTTATGAAAAAAATGATAGTATTTATATAGCAGCAGCAGATTGTACCGGACATGGAGTGCCTGGAGCATTAATGAGTATGTTGGGAATTAGTTTTTTAAATAGTATTAATGCAGAACATGATGATTTATCTCCAGCAGAAATACTTAATAAACTTAGAGATAAAATTACCAAAGAATTAGGACAGACTTCACAAAATGTGGCTGCTAGGGATGGAATGGATATTTCGTTAGCTAAAATAAATTTAAACAACAAAACCTTAGAGTGGGCAGGAGCAAATAATAATTTGTGGGTAATTAATACGAATGGACTTACAGAGATAAAAGCAGACCGACAGGCAGTTAACTACACAGAAAATCCGATTCCTTTTACCAACCATCAAGTTCAATTAAATAGTGAGGATAAAATTTATTTGTTTACCGATGGTTTTGCCGATCAATTTGGTGGACCAAAAGGCAAAAAATTTATGTACAAACCCTTTAAAGAGTTACTTTTAAGTATTTACGATAAGTTGATGGAAGAGCAGGAAGATATTCTTAAAAAACATTTTCAGGATTGGAAAGGTGACTTAGAACAAGTAGATGATGTTTGCATTATAGGCGTTAGAATATGATGATACATAAAAAAGCACCCTGTAACCATTACAAGGTGCTTTTTTGTATAGTGATAAATTTACTTCTTAAACTCCAGTAATGTTTTTTTGATAATGTTTACACAATCTAGCAATTGTTCTTCATTCATTACTAAAGGTGGAGCAAAACGGATAATGTTACCATGAGTAGGTTTTGCTAATAAGCCATTATCTCTTAGTTTTATACAAATATTCCAAGCAGTTGAGCTATCTTCAGTATCATTAATCAAAATGGCATTTAATAACCCTTTTCCTCTAATAGCACTTACTAAATTTGTTTGCTCAATAACTTTATTCATTTCTGTTCTAAAAAGTTCTCCTAAGCGATAAGCATTTTCTGCTAAGTTTTCATTTTTAATTACTTCTAAAGCAGCTATAGCAACTTTTGCGGCTAATGGGTTGCCCCCGAAAGTTGAACCATGCTGCCCCGGTTTAATAACTTCCATAATATCGTTATTAGCCAATACTGCCGAAACAGGATACACACCTCCGGAAAGTGCCTTTCCTAAGATTAAGATATCCGGTTTAACGTTTTCATAATCACATGCCAAAATTTTACCTGTTCTTGCAATACCTGTTTGTACTTCATCAGCAATAAAAAGTACATTGTTTGCTTCACAAACTTCTTTAGCTTGTTTTAAGTAGCCATCTGTGGGAACATAAACTCCGGCTTCACCCTGAATAGGTTCTACTAAGAAACCTGCGACATTTTTTTCTTCTCTTAATACTTTAATTAAAGCTTCAATGTTGTTGTATTCTATACTTACAAACCCTTCTGTATAAGGACCAAAGTTTTTTCTTGCATCTTCATCATTAGAAAATGAAATAATGGTAGTAGTTCTTCCGTGGAAGTTGTTACTACAAACAATTATTTTTCCTTTGTTTTCAGCAATACCTTTCTTTTCATAGCCCCATTTTCTACAAAGTTTAATCGCTGTTTCAACAGCTTCGGCTCCGGTATTCATTGGTAATACTTTATCGAAACCAAAAAAATCAGTTACATATTTTTCGTAAACACCTAAAGTATCATTATAAAAAGCTCTAGAAGTTAATGTGAGTTCTTTTGCTTGTTCTGTAAGTGCATTAATAATTTTTGGATGACAATGTCCTTGGTTAACAGCAGAATATGCTGATAAAAAATCGTAATACTTTTTTCCTTCCACATCCCAAACAAAAACACCTTCTCCTTTGGCTAATACAACAGGTAAAGGATGGTAGTTGTGAGCTCCATATTCGTTTTCTAATTCCATTGCCACTGTTGAAGATAGCTTGTTTTCAGTCATTGTATTCATAATAGTTTGTTTTTGTATTTATCAATTCAAAATTAAGCATAAAGCCTTCAAGAAAAAAGATTTTAATTGTTCAATTTAGAAATGTTCTTGTCTTGCTTTTTAGCTAAAAGAAACAACATAGTAATAGCTCCAATGGTAGCGTAAAACATATCCGACTGAGTGTCCCAAATATAACCTTGTGTACCTAAAAAAGCATCTGCATTTTCACCAGATAACAGCGCTATCCACCATTCTAAAAATTCGTAGATCGCACTAAAACTTAAACAAATACATACCACAATAAAGTTTAACCACTTTTTGTTGGTTACTATATTTTTTCTAATAAATAGTTCTCTTATTATCATGGCAGGAATAAAGCCTTGAGCAAAATGCCCAACTTTATCGTAATTGTTGCGAGATAAATCAAAAGCTTCTTTAATCCAATCAAACAAAGGGACTTCAGCATAAGTGTAATGCCCACCAATAAATAAAATATAACTATGAAATAAGATAAAACAATAGGTTAGGAAGGTAAATTGAAATTGTTTAAAAGTAAAAATTAAAATAATTAACCCTAAAATAGCCGGAAAAACCTCTAAAGCCCAGGTAAAATAATCAAAAGGTTGTATGCCCGACCATATTAAACCGATAATAAATAAGCCAATTAAGATTAGATGTTTATTCATTTTCTTGAGCAAGAAGTTGAGATTCTTCTTTTTTATTACTGTTTTCTTTTTTCTCGTTTTTGTTTGTCATTAAACCCAACATCATCATAAAAGCAGTTAATATAATTACTTGTATAATAAGTGATTTATTCACCAATTCAATAGTCTGTGATGGAGTAATGGCTAGAAATAACAAGATGGTGATAAGTCCTCTTGGAGCTATTAATAGTAGTGGACGTAGTGGTAATCTAGAAAATTTAAGTTGAATGAATCTAAAAATAAAAATAGCACCAACAATAGCTCCCGACCATATTAAAGATTCTTGGTTAATTATCTCTGCGGTATCTATTAGGTAGCCAAAAAGCATAAAAAAGATAGTTCTAATAAGGAAAGTTCCTTCCATAACTATTTCCTTAAATTTCATTACTTCTTCATTCAACTTATTAGGTTTAACTTTTTTTATCCACCTAATGTTATTTAACCTGTCTAAGTTCCCTAAAAATATTCCAAATAGTAGAATAAATATTAGTGCGGGAAGATGAAACATTTTAGAAATAGCATATATTGTTATGATAATTATAATTATAGGGACAAACTTAGTATGGTTATTTATTTTACTTAAAAGAAAAGCTAAGCCAAGAGTGGCAACAAATGAAATAACAATTATTAAAAGAATTTGTAAGGCAAAATTTCCAAAGGCTGCAGCATTAATACTTTCATTAAGAGCTATAAAATCGAAAAATATTACTCCAAAAATATCAGATAAACTACTTTCATAAATAATAAATTCTTTACTCGATTTGGTAATGTTTTTTACACTGGGAATAGCAATAGCACTGCTTATTATAGAAAGCGGAATGGCATTTAATAAACTGTCTTTATAAGAATAATTTCCGAAGTAATAAAAAGCATAAGCTAAAATGAAACTCAAGCCAACTGTTTGGATAAGCGAGGCAAAAACAGATTTTTTAATAAGAGGAAAATTAGATTTTTTAAATTCCAATTCTAATGAACCTTCTAAAACTATTAAAATCAGCCCAATTGTACCAAAAATAGGCAGTAATGAATTTAAATCAGGAATGGAAATATCTAAAAAATAAAGTGCTTGTTTAGCAGCCCAACCTAAGGTAAGTAATAAGATGACAGATGGTATTTTGGTTTTAGGTGCACTAAGGTCAAACAAGTAGGCGATAATAATTAAAGCACAAATAGATATGATGATAGGTATAGTCATAAATTTATACAGCAACAAGCTGTTATTTTCCAAAAATAATTAAAACTCACTACTTTTATAGTAAGTAGTTGTTAAATTTATAAAGAAACTTCAGCTTTAATGTGTGGGTGTGGATCGTAATTTACCAATTCAAAATCTTCATAAGTAAAATCAAAAATGTTTTTAATGTTAGGATTGATTTTCATAGTCGGTAACTTTTTAGGAGTTCTTTGTAGTTGAAGTTGAGCTTGTTCGATATGGTTGTTGTACAAATGAACATCACCAAAAGTATGCACAAATTCACCAGGTTCTAAATCGCATACCTGAGCAATCATCATAGTAAATAAAGCATAGGAAGCAATATTAAAAGGAACGCCTAAAAAAGTATCGGCACTTCTTTGGTAAAGCTGGCAAGATAATTTTCCGTTGGCGACATAAAATTGAAAAAAAGCATGACAAGGTGGGAGAGCAGCTTTTCCATTAGCTACATTCTCTGCAAAAGAAACCGATGTGTCAGGTAAAACACTAGGATTCCATGCAGAAATCATTAACCTTCTGCTGTTAGGGTTAGTTTTAATTTGCTCAATCAAGTCAGAAAGTTGATCAATACCTTCACCATTCCAATTTCTCCATTGGTAACCATAAACAGGACCTAAATCACCATTTTCATTTGCCCAACCGTTCCAAATATTTACACCATTTTCTTTTAGGTAAGTAATATTGGTATCTCCTTTAATAAACCAAAGTAATTCATGTATAATGGATTTTAAATGTAATTTCTTAGTAGTTAAACATGGAAAACCTTCATTTAAATCAAATCGCATTTGGTAGCCAAAGCAACTTAGCGTTCCTGTTCCGGTTCTGTCGCCTTTTTGCACACCATTTTTTAAAATATGGTCTAATAAAGTTAAATATTGTTGCATGTTCTTCTCGTTAAAATAATGAAACACAAAAGTCGATTAAAAATGATTTTAATTCAATAGTTGTTAATACATTTTGATAACTTGTTGATGTTGGTAAAATACACAGACTGAATAGGTAAAGAATAATTAGTATATTTGAATTACTTAATGTATTTATAATAAAATAGTTAGTTCAATATGAAGATAAGTATTCCAACATCTGATAAGCCGAGAGTGGTAATAATAGGAGGTGGTTTTGCAGGAGTAGAACTTGCTAAAAGCCTTAAAAATTCAGGTTACCAAATTGTGATGTTAGATAAACATAATTACCATGCTTTTCAGCCATTACTTTATCAAGTAGCAACATCAGCTTTAGAAGCAGACTCCATTGCTTTTCCTTTAAGAAAAATTTTTAAGGGGTATAAAGATTTTTATTTTAGAATGGCAGAAGTGAATGATGTTATTCCTGAAGAAAACTTGGTTATTTCCAGTATAAATGAAATTGCTTATGATTATTTGATTATTGCTACCGGTTCTAAAACTAACTTTATGAATAATGAGGGACTTACCATTAGTTCAATGCCTATGAAATCAATACCGGAAGCATTGAACCTGAGAAGCCTTATTTTTCAAAATTTTGAGAAAGCCTTGGTCATTACCAATGAAAGAAAAAGGCAAGGATTAATGAATTTTGTTATTGCCGGAGCAGGACCAACAGGAGTTGAGCTGGCAGGTGCTTTGGGAGAATTAAAATCACACATTTTACCAAAAGATTATCCTGAACTTGATTTTTCTATGATGCAAATCTATTTGATACAATCGTCAGATAGAGTATTACCGGCTCTTTCACTATCATCTTCCGAAAAAGCTCAACGTTACTTAGAAAAATTAGGTGTAAAAGTGGTACTTAATACAAGGGTATTAGACTATTTTGGTGATTATGTGCAAACCAATACAGAAGAAGATTTTGTTGCCAAAACTTTAATATGGACGGCAGGAGTAGTAGGAGCTCCAATAAATGGTCTTGATGCTAAAAGCATTGTAAGAGGAAATAGGATTGAAGTTGATGAATTTAATAGAGTAAAAGGATGTGAAAATATTTTTGCCATTGGTGATGTAGCTGCTATGATTACCGAAAAAAATCCAATGGGACATCCAATGGTTGCTCCTGTAGCAATTCAGCAAGGCAAATGGGTGGGGAAAAATTTAAAACGCATTAATCAAAAGAAAGAAATGTCACCTTTTGTGTATCATGACAAGGGAGCTATGGCTACTATAGGGAAAAATAAAGCAGTTGTTGAACTAGGAAAAATGAAATTCGGTGGTGCTTTTGCTTGGTATGTTTGGATGTTTGTCCACTTAATGTCGTTAGTAGGTTTTAGAAATAGAGTAATAGTATTCTTTAATTGGGCAAGAAATTATTTTAACTCCGATAGAGGTATGCGGTTGATTATTATTCCATTTAAGTTGTCAAAGGTAAAACGCCAAAGAAAAAAAGCGTTTTATGATAAACAAGATGTAGACGGTTAGTTTTTTGAAAAGAAAAAGTAATTTAGTTTACCAACATTTTACCGTTAGCAATAATTTTATTTTCGGTGTATAATTGGAAAAAATAAATTCCTGTTTGGAGCTGGTCTTTATTGATTTTTACTTGGTGGGAATTTATATTATCGATAGACTTTACAACTCTTCCATGTATATCATAAATAATAATTTTTGATAAAATAGTCGCTTCATTTTCCACAGAAAGCACAGTAAATTCGTTAAATGGGTTGGGAGCAAGTTTCCATTTAGATTCATTATCAAACTCATTTATCCCTACCCAATAAATAGAACAACTACCATTAAAGGCTGAATCTGTATAAGTTTGAATATTGTCTTTTGATGCACATAAAAGATAATCGCCACAACATGTATGTTGGTAAATAATTCCTGCATTAGGTCCTAATCCTTCAATGAAAGTAAAAGGTTTAGAGCCATAATTATTATTTATATCATAAGCAGAAATTATCCAATTAAATTGAACGTGCTTTTTATTATTGAGATAATAAACAGAATCTACAATTAAATTACCATAATAATTTACATAAAACGTATCACCAACACTTAAGTTTAAATTCATAATTAACTTTTCTGTAGCTCCAGAATAATCGGCAATAAACCAAGCTTTTCCTTGATTAGTGTCTTCTCGTATAAAGCCATTTAGCCCGTAATAATAATGTTTTTGGACATATTTATAATTGTAATTATTAAAAGTGGTATCAAATAAAGTTGTTAGAGAGTCTGTATTAGCTTGGTCGATTCCTATTGTATAAATTGACCAAGAAGTTATTGAGTCGCCAAAAATAGATTCGTAAGCTTGAGAATAACAGTTAGTAAAACTTATCATTAAACATATAAAAGATAGGGCTAGTGTTTTCATCTGTTTAAAAAATTAAAATTACTTTGTCTTTACGAAGATACGATTTAAAGGTTAAAATCTAAAAAAAATAATTGTTCAACCAATTTCATCAATTATCTTTGCACCACTTATGGAAAAATTATTGATTATAGATTTTGGCTCTCAATATACGCAGCTAATTGCTCGTAGAGTTAGAGAATTAAATGTTTATTGTGAAATTCATCCGTTTAGCAACCTACCTCATGTGGATGAATATAAGGCTGTTATCTTATCAGGAAGTCCGTTTTCGGTGAGAGATGAAAATGCTCCAAAACCGGATTTATCAAACATTAGAAAGATAAAACCTTTGTTGGGAGTTTGTTTTGGTGCTCAGTATTTAGCTCAAAGTAATGGCGGAGAGGTATTACCTTCTGATACTAGGGAATATGGTAGAGCAAAATTAGATTTTACAAGTAACGAAAGTCGGTTAACAAAAGGAATTTCTCCAAATTCTCAAGTTTGGATGAGCCATGGTGATACGATAAAAACATTGCCACAAAATACAACTATTATAGCAAGTACTTCTGATGTAGAAAATGCAGGGTTTGAGTTTAATGATGAAGACACATTTGCTATTCAGTTTCACCCTGAAGTTTATCATACCACTGAGGGGTCAAAACTGCTAAAGAATTTTTTGGTTACTATTAGCGGGTTTTCGCAAGATTGGACACCGGATGTTTTTGTAGATACAACAGTAGCAGATTTAAAAAGTAAAATTGGTAACGATAAAGTAGTGCTTGGTTTGTCAGGAGGAGTAGATTCTACGGTTGCTGCAGTATTATTGCATCAAGCTATTGGCAAAAATCTATATTGTATTTTTGTTGATAACGGATTGTTGCGTAAAAATGAATTTAACAATGTATTAGAGCAATATAAACATTTGGGATTGAATGTAAAAGGAGTGGATGCTAAGCAAAAATTTTATAGTGCGTTGGCAAATATTTCCGACCCAGAATTAAAGAGAAAAGCCATTGGTAAAGTATTTATTGATGTTTTTGATGAGGAAGCTCATGCTATAACAGATGTAAGTTGGTTGGCTCAAGGTACCATTTATCCTGATGTAATTGAATCGGTATCGGTAAATGGTGGAGCTTCTCAAACTATTAAATCACACCATAATGTTGGAGGCTTACCGGATTATATGAAATTGAAAATTGTAGAACCATTGCGTTTGTTGTTTAAAGATGAAGTGAGAAGAGTAGGGAAAACATTAGGGTTAAATGATGATTTGTTGGGCAGACATCCTTTTCCTGGACCGGGATTGGCAATTCGTATTTTGGGAGATATTACTCCAGAAAAGGTACAACTATTGCAAGAGGTGGATTTTATTTTTATAGAAAGTTTGAAAAAAGCGAATTTATATAATGATGTTTGGCAAGCCGGAGCAATTTTGCTTCCTGTACAATCGGTAGGTGTAATGGGCGATGAAAGAACCTATGAAAAAGCGGTTGCTTTACGTGCTGTAGAATCTACTGATGGAATGACAGCCGATTGGTGTCACTTGCCGTATGAGTTTTTATCAAAAGTCTCAAACGACATTATTAATAAAGTAAAAGGAGTAAATAGAGTGGTTTATGATATTAGTTCTAAACCACCTGCTACAATTGAATGGGAATAATATTTAATGTGAGAATGTTTAAATTTGTAAATGTGTGAATTTAAATTTCATCATAAAACTGTTAGCGTATAATTTATTTTAAACTATTGAAAAAATACATCATTATATCACTCGGAATACTTTTGTTGCTAACAACTAGCTTAGTTGCACAGCAAACAGATTCTTTAGAAATCCATAAAATTAAAGGAAAAGAATACTATATTCATGTGGTGAGTAAAGGAGAGTCGCTTTATGCTATTCATAAAAAGTATGAAGTTCCTATTGATGTTATTAAATCAGAAAACCCGGGTGTTAATGATGGTTTAAGTATAGGTGAGAAGATATTTATTCCTGTAAATAAACATCAAGAAGAACCAAGTCATCCTAATGGAAACCTTATTCAACATAAAGTATTGGCAAAACAAACACTTTATTCTATTGCAAAAATTTATAACGTTAGTGTAAAAGAAATTATAGCTGCTAATCCAGATATGGATGAAAAGATTGAGGAAGGTCAGTTGATTAATATTCCCGTAAAGCAGATTAAACAAGTAAAAGATAAAAAAGATACAAATACGCTGATTAAGCCTTCCGGTTGGAAAGTGCATCAGGTTAAAAAAGGTGAGACATTATATTCGCTTAGTAAATTATATGAAGTAAGCATAGATTCGATTAAACTTATTAATAACGGATTAACTGAAGGGTTAAAAGAAAATGAAAAAATATTTATTCCTATAAAACAAAATAGAATAGGGCAATTTCAGATGCATAAAGATACCTTGAGTGCTACTTTGCAAGAAATCCTTCAACAAGCTTTCGATTCAACTGAAAAAAATCATTTTACCATTGCTTTAATGCTTCCTTTCTATGTAGATCAGAATAAAGAAATTACAGAAAACATAAGTGCTTTAGAAGATAAAAATGTTTATCCTAAATCTAGGTTTGCCATAGAATTCTACAATGGTTTTTTATTTGCGCTAGACTCTATTTCTACTGCTGATAAATCTTTTGAAGTACTTGTTTACGATACCAATGGAGATGATTCTTTACGTATTTTAAAATTACTGAAACAAATTGAAGGTAAACCGTTAGATTTGATAGTTGGTCCTTTATACCAGTCTAATTATGAAGTAATAGCTCAGTATGGAAAAAGAAATCATATTCCAGTTGTTAGCCCTGTAAAACAACCCAACAAGCTGCTTTTAGGTAATGAAATGGCTTTTAAAGCAATTCCATCGCAAGCGAATGTTGTGGAATGTATTTCTACACTTTTGGTAGATAGTTTTAAAACTGCTAATATCATTGCTATAGAACATGCTAATTCTCCTGAAAAATCATTGATAGAATCATTAATTAAGGCATATAAAAACAAAATGTTGTTAAATATTGATGATACATTAGCTTTTACACCTATTAATAAATTGAAAATTGACAGAAATTTTGCTGATTTAGTTGCCAAATTATCATCCACAAAAAATAATGTAATTTTTGTACCTAGTTCAAAACAGGCTTACATTACCGATTTGTTTAGTTATTTAACATCTACCTTAAACAGAAGAGAGTATGAAGACTACACAGTAACACTTATTGGGTTAGAAGAATGGTTAACTTATGAAAACATAGAATTAACCTCATTTGATTTATTAAATGTTTACTTGCCTGTTCATAGTTATATAAATTATGATGATTCTACTACAGCAAATGTAATCAATAAGTTTGTTGTGGAAAGAGAGTTTTATCCGTCTACTGTTAGTTTACTGGGTTTTGATATGGCGTATTATTTTGGAACTTGCTTAGTGAATTATGGTACTATTATTAATCCTGTTATTACCAATTCTTACAATCATAAGGGAATTTCTATGAATTTTAATTTCAGAAAAACAGGAATAGAAAGCGGTTTTGAAAATCAATCTTCATTTTTAATTCATTACCAAAACTTAGAATTGGTAAGGGTATATTAAATTCTATTTTTCGCTTTAATTTTTCTTAAAAGAGCTAATTTTGACAATTATTATTTTCGTTGTTAAAATTTATAAGTTTGTTTAATTATAGTAATTTTTTTACCCTTCAGCAAAAAGATAAATCCATATTTTATTGGTTACTTTTAGGTTGTTTGTTAGTTTTTGTAATGGTAATTGTTGGAGGAATTACAAGGTTAACAGGCTCCGGATTATCTATGGTAGATTGGCATTTGATGATGGATGCGATTCCACCATTAAACGAAGAGCAATGGCACGAAAAGTTTGAAGCTTATAAATTGTTTCCCGAATATCAAATTGTAAATTATCACTTTACCTTAGAAGAGTTTAAAGCTATTTTCTTTTGGGAATGGTTACACAGACTTTTAGGAAGGCTTATCGGGATGGTATTTATTATTCCTTATTTTTATTTTCTTCTTAAAAAGAGATTTTCTAAAAAATTAATTATTCAAACCACTATATTGTTAGGAATGGGAGCCTTACAAGGCTTTATAGGTTGGTGGATGGTAAAAAGTGGTTTGGTTAAAGACCCCGATGTTAGTCATTTTAGATTAGCAACCCACCTAATAACTGCCTTCCTTACTTTTGCCTATACTTTTTGGGTGGCACTAGGGTTATTAGAACCTAAAATAGATTTCTCTACTAAATATACAAGTATAAAAAAGTGGTTAAATGCGTTACTTATTTTACTGATAATTCAAATTATTTACGGAGCTTTTGTAGCAGGTTTAAATGCTGGATTTATAATGAACACTTGGCCAAAAATGGGCAATCAATGGATAAATGATGCTGTTTTCGCCATAAAACCATTATGGAAAAATTTTACCGAAGGGTTAGCAGGAGTTCAATTTATACACAGGTATTTAGCATTAATAGTAGTTGGTATTATTGTCTTTTTATGGATCAAAGCAGCGAAACAACAAGTTAATATTGCTCAGCAAAACGGTTTAAAATTGTTGTTGTTAATGGTGTTTGTCCAGTTTCTATTAGGCATTTTTACACTTATTTATGCTGTGCCGCTTTGGTTGGGAGTAGTACATCAAGTAGGTGCTTTCTTTTTGTTAGCGGCAACAGTTTACACTTTGTTTTTATTTAAAATAGGTAATAGGGATTAGTCAATAGGCACTAGGAATTGGAGATTATAAATTTATGACTAATAATGGCTTTGTGTGATGGAAAAGTCCTCCTTCGGGGGATTTAGGGGGCTGATAGTCATTTGTGTATTAGTGGCAATTTAGTAGAGATTGGAGAATTTTTTTTAAAAAACTTTGTGTCTTTGCGTCTTTGCGAGAAATATAGAATTAGAATTATGCAAGCTAAAATAGGAAATAAGGTTAAATTTATAAATGATGATGCTACTGGGATTATCACTAAAGTTATTTCCGAAAAAGAATTAGAGATAGAGGACAATCACGGATTTACCTTGCGGGTTTCTTTAAATGAAGTGATTGTTATTGATGATAATGAAGATATTGTTTATACCATAGATAATACCGAATACATTAATCAAACAGATTTAAGAAAAGAAAAATTCAAATCGAAATCTAAACTATTAGACAAGTACAAAAAGCTCAACAAATATAAATACGAAAATACCTTAGAAATTGACTTGCATTTAGAAGAGTTAGTTGAGTTTCCTACAAGATTAGAAGATTGGCAAAAACTCTACACACAAATTAATCATGCAAAAAAATGTGTTGAAGCAGCTCAATCAGAAAATATTCCACGCATTGTATTTATTCATGGTAAAGGAACTGGCGTATTGAAAACAGAATTAAGAAACATGTTGAGCAATACCTACGAGCTTCAATTTTCTGATGCTGATTACAGAGAATACAGCACCGGAGCAACTGAAGTGTATTTGAGGTAAAATTATTGAATAATTAGCTTTTCAGTTTGCTGAGAATTTGCTGTACTAACAGTAACAAAATATAAGCCTTTTGGTAATCCTTCAATAGCAGTTTTAGTATTTCCACTAACAAAAGAAGTCATTTCTTTTCCTTCAATATTTTTAACACTAATAGTTATAGTTGAGTTTTCGTTAAAATTATGCTCAACAGCAACGCTAGTATTTGCATTAGCTGGATTTGGGTAAACGGCAATTTTATGTGTTGATTCTTTTTCTAAATTTACAGCAACAACATTAAAATATTCAAACTTTCCGTCAAAATCAGTTTGTTTTAATCTGTAGTAAACTGTTCCATTTAAAGGATTTAAATCAGTAGAAGTATATGTTTCTGTTTTGTTACTGTTTCCTGCTCCAGCAATGTATAAAATTTCTTCCCAATTATCAGCATCCGTGCTTCTTTCAATGGTAAAATAATCGTTGTTAATTTCAGTAGCAGTTTGCCAATTTAAAACAACAGAGTTGCCCTTAGCAGTAGCGTTAAAAGTAATTAACTTAATAGGAAGTGGAGCAGTTCCAAAAGAAACGCCAGTTTGAGGACCATCTTTACTTTCCCACACACTACTATTTCCAAAACGAATATAATTTGTAGCTCCATTATAGGTGTAAGAATCTAATAAACCAGTAGAAGTAATGTTAACATAAGCATTTTCTGGTAACCTAAGTTTAGAACCATTTTTAGAAAAGTATAAAATTCCTTCAATTAAGATAGAAATTTTGTTGTTACAATGTTGTAAATTAATGTCAGAAGAAATATCTATTTGATGTGAGTTTTGAATTAAAATAGTATCTTCACAGTTGGGAATTCTACCTAGATCCCATGAAGAAACATTTTTCCAATCACCGGATTGAGTGCTTGTGATGGTAGTTGAGAATAAATTTAAAGAACTGATTAAAATTAAAGTAAGTAATGTTTTTTTCATGTAGATTTTGTGTGTTTTTGATTTTTTTACTGACGCAAAATTATCAAATCTACTTATTGAAATTAAGCAGATATACTTAGTTAACTACCAAAAAATAGTAATTCAGTTGTAACGATTTTTATAGTAAATTGAATAGTAATGGTTTAGTAAATTGAAGCGAAATTTTATTAAGAATATTTAACTATAAATTAACTAAAAAATTATTTCAATCAACACAAAATATTGGCTGAAACACCTGTAAACACTAAGTAATAATACTTAATTTAAAAAAATAAAATACATGCTCCGATGCAAAAAAAGTTGCATACACCTATTCGTTATATATTGATTAATTTTGTTTTTTTATGAATATAAAACAGCTTATATCAACACTATCAAAAGCTCCAGGAGTTTATCAGTTTTTCGATAAAAATGGAAAGATTATATATGTTGGAAAAGCCAAAAACCTAAAGAATAGAGTTAGTTCTTATTTCAATAAAATCCATGATAATGGTAAAACAGCTGTATTGGTTAGACAAATTGCGGATATTAAAACCATAATTGTTGAGACAGAAATTGAGGCATTGTTGTTGGAAAATAACCTCATTAAAAAATATCAACCTAAGTACAATGTAATGCTTAAGGATGATAAAACTTATCCATGGATTTGTATTAAAAACGAACGATTTCCACGAGTGTTTTCTACTAGAAACATAGTAAAAGACGGTTCTGAGTATTTTGGTCCTTACGCTTCTGTAAGAATGATGAATACTATTTTGGAATTGATAAGAAAATTATATCCATTAAGAACATGTAATTATAATTTATCGCAAGAAAATATTGACAACGATAAATTTAAGGTTTGTTTAGAATACCACATAGGCAATTGCAAAGCTCCTTGCGTAGGAAAGCAAACAGAAGATGATTATTCAGAAGCTATTCAAAACATCAAAGCCATTATTAAAGGAAATATACATGGCGTAATTAAGTACCTAAAACAGCTCATGAAGCAATATGCTGATGAGTTGGTATTTGAAAAAGCACAATTGATAAAAGAAAAAATTCAGCTACTGGAAAATTATCAAAGTAAATCTGTTGTGGTTAGTCCGACCATTAATGATGTGGATGTTTTCTCTATTATTTCCGATGAAAAATATGCTTATGTAAATTACCTAAAAGTAATTAATGGAGCTATTATTCAGGGACATACAATTGAGCTGAAAAAGAAATTGGAAGAAACCGATGATGAATTGTTGCAAATAGGTATAGTTGAGTTGAGAAGCAGATTTAACAGTGAATCTAAAGAAGTAATTGTACCTTTTACGCCAGAGTTGCAAGATGAAAACATGAAGTTCTTAGTTCCTCAGCGAGGCGATAAAAAACAATTATTAGAACTTTCTGAACGCAATGCTAAATATTACAGGTTAGAACGTAAAAAACAACAAGCCAATGTAAATCCTACCAAACATGCCGATAGAGTTTTAGAAAAACTACAAAAGGATTTGAGGATGAACGAAAAGCCTGTCCATATCGAATGTTTTGATAACTCTAATATTCAAGGAACGAACCCTGTGGCAGCTTGTGTGGTTTTTAAAGATGCTAAACCAAGCAAAAAAGATTACCGACATTTTAACATAAAAACGGTAGAAGGTCCGGATGATTTTGCTTCTATGACAGAAGTAGTTTATAGAAGGTACAAAAGATTAATGGATGATAAACAACCTTTACCTCAATTAATTGTGATAGATGGAGGTAAAGGTCAACTGGGAGCAGCATTAAAAAGTTTAGACCAATTGGGTTTACGAGGAAAAATAACCATCATAGGTATTGCCAAACGATTAGAAGAAATTTATTTTCCTAATGATTCGGTTCCTTTGTATTTAAACAAAACTTCGGAATCGTTAAAACTGATACAGTATTTAAGAGATGAAGCTCATCGATTTGGAATAACTCACCACCGTAATAAACGTTCTAAAGCTGCTATTAAATCAGAATTAGCGGAAATAGAAAGTATTGGTTACAAAACCGCTCAGCAATTGTTGTGGAAGTTTAAATCGGTAGCCAATATAAAAAAGGCTTCTTTGCAAGAACTAGAGCAAGTTATCAGTAAAAAAAGAGCAAAAGTAGTTTACGATTATTTTAATGCTAACTCTTCTTTAAATGAGTTATAAGCAATATGATAAATTAAAATATTTTAAATACATTTGCATCAAATTAAAAACTAAGCATATAGAAGAAAAACTAAATTAAAATATAATATAGCGTTAAGCTATAATTCTTGAAACAGAAAACTGGTAATTTTAAATAGACCGAGAATTATAAGCAGACGCTCACCGATTGGGGTGGGCTTCTCTTATTTCGGTCTGTAGGTATACCAGTACCTCTGTTTCGAGTAAGTGTAAGTTCCACCCCTCTTGTTTTGAGGGGATTTATTAACCGAAATAAAACCCTATGATTAAAGTATTACTGGTCGATGATAGTGCCATTGTTAGAAAAACTATCAAAACTACCCTCAACAAACATCCCGAAATTCAAGTTATTGGTGAATGTAAAGATGGTACAGAAGTTATTCCTTTTTTACAACACCTGAAACCCGATATCATTTTAATGGATTACCGTATGCCACTACTTAATGGTTTAGAAACTACCAAACAAGTAAAAGAGTTTTTCCCTAAAATAAAGATAATCGGTTTTTCAAGTGCCGATGATGAACATATTAAAACTACTTTTTTACTCAATGGGGCTTATAGTTTTTTATCTAAATACGATGCTAACATTGACACCCTTATTGAAAAAATAAATAATTGTTGCTCAACTATCTAAGTATTTTTACTTATTTTTTAAATCATACTTTATAAATATATTTGCAGAGAAATAATGACCATTCATCGACAAAATAATATCGTTAATACGAAAGATAAAATATTCCTTTCTTGGGAATGCGGATTTAATACTTTTAAATTGAGAAAAACTATATCCTCGACAATGATATTTTTAATAATGACATTAATATTAACACTTGCATCAGTTGGTTATGGACAAATAAATACTCCAAAACCACCTATGCCGGGAACATTTCAACCCAAAAGTCCATCACAAAGTTATACTCCCACAACACCATCTAATTACCAACCTAAAAACAACCCTGCCAGTAAAATATACCAACAGCAAAATAATAATTCTAAACAGGCAATGGGGTATTCCAAACCTGTTACTCCTGATGATGTCAAAACCAATTTTTACAAAGACCCTTTAACAGCCAAAAAAGAACAATCGGAAATAGATAAAATAATGGTAGAGCTTGACCAAATGAAAGTGCGTGATAAACGGATTCATTTCAATATACCTTCCTTCTCCAGTATTTATCCCGAAACAAAAAACTACTACTCCGCTTATGATGAACTACTAAACATGGCAACAGAAAAAACACCTATTAATATAGGAAAAGCTGCATTTTTAGTAGAAAATGCTTACAACGATAACAAAGGAAGCTATGAAGAGTTTGATAAAATGCTTAACCATATAGTATTGTTTTGTAAACAATACATGATTCATAACGGTTATGACACTACAAGCAATTTAGCAAAAAACATGATGTTATTTCGTTTCTTCTCTGACACTCTAGAATTGAACGGTAAAAATCATTTTCCTATAACCTATGATTTTGACGATTACATGGGTTACAAAGACTGGCGAAAAATGTTTATAACCAAATTACTCAATACCAATTCAGGGCAATGTCATAGTATGCCATTATTGTATAAAGCATTGGCACAACGAATGGGAGCAGAAGCTTATATTTCCTTCTCGCCCAAACACACCTATATTCAATTCAGAGAGGGAAACAAATTTTATAATCTAGAGTTGACCAATGGAATGTTGATTACCGAAGATTTAATCTTTGAATCAGGATTTATCAAAACAGAAACCATCAGAAGTGGAATCTATATGGACACACTAAGCAATCAACAAACCGTTGCTTATATGATACAAGACTTAGCACAAGGTTACGGGATAAAATTCGGAAACGATGGGTTTGTAATAGAAGCCCTCAACAAATCAATGGAGTATTTTCCTAATAGCATACATGGAATGATGCTAAAATCTAATTACTATACAGGATTACTCAATCAATACCTTTATGAAATAGAAACTAGGTACAATGAAAAACCAAACCCTCAACAATTAAAAGCAAAATATCCTATTGTTTATGAAACTTACTTACAAAGAAATGCCATGTATGATATGATAGATAATACAGGATATGAACCCATATCCACCCAACAATATGAAGCATGGCTCAAATCCATTGGAGAAGAAAAGAACCGACAAGAACATCTGAAAGAAAAAGAACAACTCTTTAACATTATGAAGATAAAAAAAGATTGATGAAACAACTCATGGTTCATATTATCCTGATGCTTTTTTGTTTGACTGCTTTCAGCCAGACAGAAATAGACAAACAAACCACTCAACAACAATATGAAGTTGCACTGGAAGAACTTGTACAAATAGCAACAAAACCAACACCTTTAAGTTTTAAAAAAGCTGTATTTACTGTTGAAAATGTTTATTGGGACAACGAACTAGATTACGAATTGTTTAACAAACAAATAAACACCTATACTCAACTTTGTAAAGCCATTGTTCAGTCAAGAGATTTATTATACAATGAAGAAGATAAAGAAACAGTAAAAATACATGCTGCCATCTTTTGGGCATTGACTGACACGATACCCATTCAATTTGGTGATGAGGTTGTAAAACACGAACCATTTACTTACGATTTTGAAGACTTCTTCGGACAAAAAGACTGGAGCAAGATGTTTGTAATAAAACTGCTCAATACTAAAACAGGAAATTGCCATTCCTTACCCTATTTGTATAAAATACTGGCAGAAGAACTTGGAGAAGAAGCTTATTTATCATTAGCCCCTAATCACATTTACATCAAATTAAAAAACAAACAAAATGGCTGGTACAATACCGAGCTGACAAGCGGAATATTCCCGATTGATGCTTGGTTAAAATCATCAGGTTATATTCACATGGATGCTATCCGAAACGGTATATTTATGGACACACTCGGACAACAACAATCCATTGCTTTATGTATGCTAGATTTAGCACAAGGCTATGAAAAGAAATTAGGAATTAATGACGGGCAATTTATATTAAAAGCCTGTGAAACGGCATTAAAATATTATCCCAATTATGTAAATGCAATGCTGATGAAAGCAGAAACCCAACGAAAAATAATTACCGAACGAATGAAAGTGGCAGGAGCAGAAACCATATCCGAACTGTTTATTTATTCCTCTGCCACACAAGAGTTATTTAATGATATGGAACAAACCTACGCTAAAATACACCAATTAGGCTACCGCAAAATGCCTGAACAAATGTATATAGATTGGTTAGTATCCTTACAAGAAAACAAAGAAAAATATCAAAACAAAAAAATTATTAACTTTACCACTAATACACATTAATTATGAAAAAAACAGTTTTATCATTTTTAGCTATTTGCATAGCAATAACAACCATACAGGCACAAAACGAGCCGGTTAACCCTTTTGAGGAATTTGGTTATAAACCTAAAATAGCCACATTAAGCAAAGGAAAATACGTTGAGTTTTACGACCAAGACACCATAATACAAATAGGAGGAGCAATATTCAATACCGTAACCATGAAAATAATGGGATTTGTAGAGTACGATACCATTCGTAATGAATACAATATTAGCCCCGAAGTTATTAGCCGTTGGTTAAGCCCTGACCCATTAACAAGTGAATTTCCGAGTTGGTCGCCTTATAATTTTGTAAATGATAATCCAATAATTTTTGTAGACCCGGACGGTCAATATCCTATTTATTTCGTTACTCGAAGTTATGCACCGTTCGAGACTTTTGGTGTTCCAGGTGATGAGTTTTATGGAGATAATAGAGGGCATACTTTAGACAAAGGAGCTTCTTATCGAACAATGGTTTCTATAATGCATGATACAGAACTTAGAACAACTGAAGCATATGGAGGCCGTTCCCGTTCACATAATGTAAGAGGTACAAAAGATGCTGTTTCTGAAACTCAAGTAGACAATAAAACAAAACCAGGAAGTAATTCTTTAGATATTCATTCTTATGGAAATAACGCAGCACAACCAGGGTCTTGGGATATAGACCAATTTACCAAAGTAACTGCCAACATTATTGGAAATGTTAAGAAAGACCATATTCTACATATTTCAGGGACAATAAGTGGAGATGATTTTCCTAATCAAGAAAGTATGATTTATGATACTAAAGGCAATACACTATGGTTAGGAAACTTTGCAACTTCAGGTAATTCAGTTACAGGACCTACTTTAGATTTAGCAGGAGAAAATGAAGGTAATGTTAATATAAATATTGATGCACGCATAAAAGTCAATAGAAAAGGTGTTTTTCAAGGTGTGATTCAAGGAGATAAAACCTATACAATTAGTGAGTGGAACAAACAATTTGAGTCAGATGATAAATAAGAGATTTTTATCCATATTAGTTTTTTCGTTCGTACTCTACCTCCTTCCAGAGCTATTCTTCGAAAATGTAATGGTTCATATAATGGGAGGTGTAATAGGAGGTACACTAAAAGAATATTTAAAGTTTTTTATAGATAACCCAAATGATTATTTACTTTTTTCGGCATGGGTCGTATTGCTAATGAGTGTTGTCATTTTGTGTTTTCGACTGCGTAACAAACTCTTTCAATTCTTTACTATTGGCATTATTGCAATATTACTTTATGTAGTTGACTTCATTTTTTTCACAGCGTTACCTGATACTGTTGCAACTACAAATTATTACTTAATTAGTGGAATTAGAATATTGTTGAAGAGTCTAATTTTATCAGTTGTTTTTTACTATGGTACAAACCAAAAAAAAGTGATAAAATCAGTAGAATAAAAAAAGCGAAGGTAGATGATTTAATTTCAGATTAAGGGATAAATGAAATATTTTGAAAAAAAACGTTCTTTAAAAAATGGATAATTGGAGTTCGAAGATGGGATTAGATGAAATGTGTAGCTACAAGCTTCCACATAACAGTGCAGTGCACAATAAGCACTACATCAGACGATGGAAACGCTTTACAAGATAGATTTAATAGAGATATCCCTAATATGATTATAACAATACTAATCCAATAGATACAGGAAATGAATAAAAATATGTTGAAGAGTAAATTATATATACTAGTTCTTTTTATTATTTTTCAATCATGTAAAAATGAAACTAAAGTAATAGAAGAACAACTTATTAAATGTGTAAATAAATCAACCAATTTCGCAGAATATAATCCAATAGGTAAAGGTGATTTTTATACGATGATTAAAGAAATTGAAGATTTATTTATTTCTAATAAAAAATTGAATGATAGTAGTAAAAAATCATATCAAGATATGATTAAAAATGTCTTATCAGATGAAAAAAATGATAAAACTTTTTATGATAATATTAATAAAATCTACGATAAATATGGTTACATACCGAGTGTGAATAATTACCTAGTATTTAATGATTGTCCTTTTCAAGTTTTAGTTACTGAAAAGCATGATATAAAATCTACTTTATTTTATCAATCTCAAGCATTAAGCGGGATTCAAGCTGATGGTTATAGAGATATTAATCTTATTAAAGAATTAATTTCTTTAACTTCTGAGAATGATTTTACAAAAATAGTATATCGAGCACCTATACTTTTAGTTTGTGTTAGTAGCCTAGACAATATTTATGGGAAAGCTCATGCTCCTGTCGAAAATTTTGATTTTTCTAAATCAAAATAAAATGTGCCTTGGCACTGTTTCGTGATGTGCCTTGGCACTGTTTCGTGATAGCTTGTAGCTTGAACACAGCTGAAAAAAAAAAAAACGAAGGTAGTTGATTTTTAGGATAAAGTCAAGGGGTAGATGAAAGATTTTTTTAACAATACGTTCTTTTAAAAATGGTAAATTGTAAATTGGAAGAAAGGATTGGATAGAATGTTTAGCGACTGTCTCTTATACACATCTCCGAGCCCACGAGA
>OJGU01000349.1_pt1 | contig 29116 bp, 22 predicted proteins | sample 1594741 | NCBI WGS metagenome assembly OJGU01 (sample SAMN05416841, study PRJEB24817) | seawater metagenome | isolation source: Sea water | place: Canada:Atlantic | collected 2013-07
ACGAGATGTAGAGAGGTCTCGTGGGCTCGGAGATGTGTATAAGAGACAGTTCGGACGCCCTGCCACGCGGATCGAGCCCGGTGACGAAATCGCGGGAGGCCGCGTGAACGGCCTGGTCTTCGATGCCACCGCCATCACCTCCCCCGACGAGCTTCGGGCGCTGTACGACTTCTTCCACCCCATGGTGAAGCAGGTTGGATTCTCTGGCCGTGCGGTCGTGATCGGACGGCCGCCAAGCAGCGCTTCCGATCCCGCAACCGCCGCAGCACAAGCGGGCATCGAGGGCTTCGCCCGCAGTCTGGCCAAAGAGATGGGGAAGCGCGGCTCCACCGCCCACGTCTTGTACGTCGAGGAGGGCGCCGAAGACCGCATCGCCGGGCCGCTTCGGTTCTTGCTCTCGAAACGCTCGGCGTTTGTTTCCGGACAGCCGCTCACCGTCACCGCGGAGGCCACGTCCCAAGCGGAGCCCCCGTGGACTCGCCCGCTCGAGGGTAAAGTCGCCCTCGTGACCGGAGCCGCCCGCGGCATCGGGGCGGCCACCGCGAGGCTGCTGGCCGACGAGGGGGCCCACGTCGTCTGCCTCGATCGTCCGGCCGACGCGCAACTGTGCAGCCAAGTCGCCCACAGTGTCGGCGGCTCCACCCTGCTGGTCGACGTTTCTACGCCCGAGGCTCCCGACGAGATCGCGAAGGCCCTGACCGAGCGTCACGGCGGCGTCGACATCGTCATTCACAACGCCGGCGTCACCCGGGACAAGACCCTGGCCCGCATGTCCGAGGACAAGTGGGACCAAACGATCAACATCAACCTGGCGGCGGTGGTCCGCATGACCGACGCCCTGCTCGAGGGACCCCTGCATGATGATGGTCGTCTGATCCTGCTCTCCTCGGTTGCCGGCATCGCGGGCAACATGGGGCAGACCAACTACGCCGCCTCCAAGTCCGGGGTGATCGGATACGTCCGTCAGCTGAGCAAGGCGACGGCCGCCCGCGGCATCACGGTGAACGCGATCGCCCCCGGCTTCATCGAGACGCGGCTGACCGCTGCGATTCCGGTCGTGATCCGCGAGGCCGCTCGCCGTCTCAGCAACCTGTCGCAGGGAGGCCAGCCGCGAGACGTCGGCGACGCCATCACGTTCCTTTCCACGCCGGGGTCTTCCGGGCTCACCGGCCAAGTGCTCCGCGTCTGCGGCGGAGCGCTCGTCGGGGCCTAGCAGCCCGTGGTGAAACCCAACGCGACGTCTCACTCGTCTGTTTCACTCCTGGCGGCGTCGCCAAAACTTGCAGTACGCCCGGTACAGAGGCGTTTCGGCTCCTACCCAGGAGCGAAAAATCCTTCGCGATCCGCCGCCCCGGGTTTCACCACGGGCTGCTACCCCCCATCACCCGTTCCAAGTTCCGAGGTTCCATCATGTCCAAGACACTCCGTCGCGCCGTCATTGTTTCTGGCGTCCGTACCCCCTTCATCAAGGCCTTCACCGACTTCCTGGAGATGGATTCCATCGCCCTGGGTGCATCGGTCGTGGATGCGCTCCTGCAGCGCACCGGACTTCCGCGTCAGGAACTCGAGGGCATCGTATGGGGAGGCGTCATCCTCCCGCAGGCGGCACCCAACGTGGGTCGCGAGCTCGCGCTCGAGCTTGGCCTGCCTCCTTCAGTCGAGGCATACACCGTCACCCGAGCGTGCGCGTCGGGCCTGCAGTCGATCACCAACGCGGTCGCTGCGATTGAGCGCGGCGATGCCGACGTCTTGATCGCCGGCGGCTCGGACTCCACCTCCAACGCCGAGCTCAAACTCCCGCAAAAAGTCGTGCGAACCCTCGGTCCGCTCGCGATGGGCAAGTCCACGCCGATGGACTACCTGGGCGTGCTCAGCCAGCTCATGCCGATCAACGAGATCTTGCCCAAGATGCCCAAGATCGCGGAGCGGTCCACGGGCGAGACGATGGGGCAGTCGGCCGAGAAGATGGCCAAGCGCAACCAGATCACGCGCGAGGCCCAGGACAACTTCGCCGTGCAGTCGCACCACCGAGCCGCTGCGGCTATCTCGTCGGGTCGACTCCGCAAAGAAATCGCTCCGGTCACCACGCCGGGCGGTAAGACCATCACCGCCGACGGACTCGTGCGCGCCGACACCAGCGTGGAAAAGCTCGCCAAGCTGCGAGCTGCGTTCTCTAAAGACGGCACCCTCACCGCGGGCAACTCCAGTCCACTGACCGACGGTGCCTCGGCTGTGCTCCTGATGAGCGAGGAGAAGGCCAAGGCGCTGGGCTACACGCCGCTGGCCGCCTTCCGGTCATGGTCCTACGTCGCGGTCGATCCGACCGATCAGCTCCTGATGGGCCCTGCCATCGCGATGCCCAAGGCACTCGACCGCGCCGGGCTGGCGATGTCCGACATGGACTACGTCGACATCCACGAAGCGTTCGCGGCTCAGGTCCTCAGCGTGCTCAAGATGTTGGGTTCCGACGCCTTCGCCGAGGCCCGGTTGGGCAAAGAAAAAGCCGTCGGTGATGTCGACCCGGACAAGCTCAACATTCACGGAGGCTCGGTCGCGATCGGACACCCCTTCGGTGCGACCGGGGCCCGCATGGTCACCACGATGGCCAACGAGCTGCACGACAGCAACAAGGAGCACGCCCTGCTTGGTATCTGCGCTGCCGGAGGCTTGGGCGCCGCGGCGGTCCTCGAGCGGGTCTAGCATCCCGTGGTGAAACCCGACACGATGTCTCACTCGTCCTTTTCGAGATCCGCCGCGCCGGGTTTCGCCACGAGCTGCGAATCATGACGGTCAAGACACCGGGTCCGAGCGACGACGCCGACCTCAAACGCCTCGCGACCGAAGCCTCGTGGCTCGTGAGCGCCTTCGACTCGGACTGGCTCGATCTCTCCGTCGGTCTGTTCAGCGACCGACAGGGAGGCGAGCGAATCGCCGCCCGGGGCGAATACCAACGCTGGATGCAGGATGCGCGAGGGTGGGGCCTGCAGGCGCTGCGGCTCTGCGAGCGACCCGCCGGGGTGTACCGAGACCAGGTTCGCGTCGACCCTGTCGTGAGAGCTGCGGGACAGGCGGTCACCAAGAACGTCGCCGACGACGCCCCGCAAGCCGTCCACGACGTGTTGCAGGCGTACATCGCCCACGCAGCCGAGCCGGACCCGTAGGATGCTCGCCCGGGTGTCGCTCCCGACAGGGTTGAGCGATTCGTTGCCGGCACTACGTCTTGCGCACCCCGGTCGTTTCTGGACGCCGATACAATTCGAGTGAGCCGTTTTTCTCCGAACCGCGCCACTACACCCATGACCGTGCCAACACGGTGTTGGTAGAGGCCCCGCCCCTTCCCTTCCGCTTGCGGGCTCCGACCGACGAGACCGACGTGCCCCTGCAAGATCGGAGTTCCCCACTCCTTGGGGGCCGTCGGCCTCCGCCTTTGTGACCGCCATGCAACGCCTCGACACCTCCCTGCGCACTGTCTTCACCTCACTCCTCCTGCTCAGTGGATGCGGTGACGACGCGGAAGGCGGCGGGAGTGAGAGCGGCACCGATGACGCGCCCAGTGGTGCCACCGGCGAGTTGGACTCGTCCTCGGGACCAGGCGGCCCGAGCAGCGACGACACCAGCGGTCCGAGTCGCGACAGCGAGGGCTCGTCGAGCACCGGTGACGTCGATGTGCCCCCGAACCCGACCGGCAGCCTCGCCGGCGGCATCCATATCGGCGACGTCCTCGCGAACCAGGCGGTCGACATCACGCTCGTCCGCGATGGCGCCATCGTCTCAGAGGGTTTACGCGAAGCTCCCCTGATCGCAGGACGAGCGTTGCTCCTTCGCGCCGACTACGAGCTTGACCCCGACTTCACCTCCCGCCCGATCATCGGGCGACTCACCCTCGAGAGCAGTGAGGGGCTCGAGGTGTACGACGACGTGCGAACGGTCAGCGGCCCGAGCCAGATGGACGCACTCGACGGCACGTTCCACTGGGTCGTGCCCCCCGACGGACTCCCCGCGGACGCGTCTCTTCGCATCGATTTCTTCGAAGAAGAGGACCTTTCCACAATGGGAACGCTGGGTCGCGCGAGCGTTCCCGAGGGCGGTTCGGCCGAGATTGACGCGTGGGGCGACCCGATGGTGCTCGACATCATGCTGGTCCCCTTCTCCTGTGACGGCATCGGCCAGGTCGACGTCACCCCGGAAGACCTCGCCGACTTCGAGTCGTACATCTTCAACACCTATCCGATCACGGAGCTCAATCTCGAGGTGCACGATGTCGTCCCCTCGAGTACGTGCAGCGAGTTCGATGCAGCCGAATACGACCTGCCGGCACTTCGGGAGTCCGAGAGCCCGCCGCCGGGCGTCTACTACGGGGGCCTGCTTCCCGGTGACGGCGGCGGCTACTCGATCGCGATCGGAGACAGCGATCAGATGGGGTTCCGCCGCACCTTCGCCAACCACACCTGGCGCTGGTACGGACTGACCTTCGATCTCTTTGCCCACGAACTGGGGCACAACCACGGCCGAGAACACTCGTTCGAGGATCCCTCGTACGAGGGCGACAACGCCGGCTACTGCGGTTCCATCTCCGGGAACGGCTGGGGCGTGACGCCCGGCAACATGCCCAAGAGCGGGTACAGCAACGACCAGGAGCTGGGACTGTCCTGGATCGATCCCAATGCGGAACTGCTGCCGGCCACTCCAGATCCCTGCGATGGTGCGCCGAACGCCAACGAAAACCTCTACAACGACATCATGAGCTACGCGTACCCGTACTGGGTCAGCGCGTACACGTACGCCGCGCTGGCGGAGCGGGTTCGTCTCATCTCGTCTTGGAGCGACACGTCCGCAGCTGTGAATCCGGACCGCGAGCTCGTGCGGTTCGTGGTGGACACCGAAGGACGGGTCCATGAATCCCGCCGACGCGGTACGGTCTCCCCGCAGGACCCGTCGCTTTGGGCGAGCTGCGGAAACGTTGCGGTCCCCGTCGCTCGCGGACACGCGATCCATGACCGGCGAGAGGCCGATGGCAGCCTGGTCGAAGACCTCTACTCGACCTACACCTTCGAGGTTCCCGACGGGCTCGACGCGACGAGCTGCGTCGTGCAGACCAACGCCGGCCCCCTCCGCGCGGCCCCCTAGCTCGGGCCAGGCGAGTCACATCGTGGGCGGGTCGAGCTGAAACTCGTAGATTCGGCTGCAGACCGAGTTCTGCAGCGTCCACGAAACGTGCACGACGGAGCAGTCCTGCGGGACCGCGAACACGAAGAAGTCGGTGAAGAGTCCATTGTAGGTCCGCACGTCCTCGAACACGACCTCACCATCGGCGAGCGTCAGGCTCAGTGCGTACGTCCCTTCCCCACTGGCTCCGCCTTCGACCCGAAGCTCATGTTCCCCCGCGGACAGGCGTGCGAATGGAGCGGCGACCATCTCGCACGGCTCGCAGACACACCAGTCGGTGTCGCATTCCTCCCCGCACTCCTGCCGGAACCGAGAGTCGTTGCCCTCGATCCTCTCTCCAAGCTCGATGTCACACGTGAGATCGACGGGGTCCGGCGCGTCGACGAACACCGGACCGTCCGCCGCCGCGCAGCTGACCAGGAGCAGGAGCAGCCCGAGGCTCCGGGTCATGGCCCACCTCGAAGCACGCGCTCAGCCTGCGTGGTCCGAGGTCCTTTGGGGTGCTTGCGAAGATACTCCTCGGCCCGCGCCCGCGCCTTGGCCGTGTTGCCGGCCCCCTTCCAGGCCTCGATCTCCCGAGCGAGCGCATGTTCGGCGAGCGAGCTCTTTCCCATGGTGCGGACCTTCGCGAACTGACGGGCCGCGGCCTTGTAGTGGCGACGGTCGAGCTCGATGCGGCCCATCGTAAACGCGGCGAGCGGCGCCCGCGAGTCCCGAGGATGCTCCTTCAACACGCGGCGCAAGATCGACAGCGCTCGCTCGGGACGACCGGATCTTCGCGCGGCATCCGCGGCACTGAGCATCGCTTCGACATCTTGCTTGGGCCGCTTGGCTGGACCGTCGGTCGATTCAGGGGGCTCGTCCGATTCGGAGACCGAGGGTTCGTCGACGATCGACGGGGGAAACACGCCGCGCTCGCCTTTGCTCAAGACGCGCCGCTCCCCGGGCCACGAGACCGCAACGCTGCCGCGCACAACATCGACATGGACCCGGTCCCCCTCGCGCACCAGGTCGAACTCCGTGCCCAAGACCTCGACGGTGACCAACCCAACGTCCACCACGAATCGGCGGGATGGGTTGGGCACCACATCGAACCGCGCTCCGCCGCGGCGCAGCAAGACCCTCGCCTCATCTGCTTCGGCGGACGCGATGACGACCTCCCCCTCGGTGTCGTGCAGACGCACCTGGGTTCCGTCGCGGAAGTTGAGCGGTGGCGGCCGCACGGGGACCGCGGTGGGAGCCTCGGGCACCACGATGGGCACCGCCTGAACCAAGCCAGGTTCCGCGACCCGGACCACCTCCTCGCCTGACTGCGGCAGCCACAACAACAGCGCGGCGGCAACAACGGCGACTCCGGACATCACGCCCAGCGTCCGATTGCGGCGAGCCCGACGTTCTGCGGAGCGCTCGAGCGCGTGCCAGACGGCACGCTGCCGATGTGGCGTCCAGTCGGGTGTCGTCAGCTCCCGAAGTCGTTTGGGATCAGGCGCCACTTGGGTCCTCCACGTGTTTGAGTTTCCGATCGGCGGCGGCGATTCGCCTCTTGGCGGTCGCCAACGAGCAGTCGCACATCGCTGCGACCGCGGCGAGTTGCGCGCCGTGTACCCGGCGCAAGACCCAAGCAATGCGCTCGGTCGTGGGGAGCGCGGACAGCCGGGCGTAGGCGCTTTGGACGAACTCGTAGTCGTCCGCACTCAGGGTTGTTGAAGAGGAGGAGTACCTCTCCACCTCCATCTCCGCCTCCAACCCCAAACGCTGCCGCAGCTTCGTCCACCGAAGGTGCCGCCTCGCGACCCGCACGGTGATCGTCCCAAGCCATCCCTTGACCGCTCGCGGGTCTCGTAGTCTCGGGAGCGCCCGCTGAACTTGGAGGAAGGTTTCGTGCACGACATCATCAACCTCGGACGAGCGACCCAGCAGGCGGGCCACGATCGTGGCCACGTAGCCCGCGTAGTCTCGGTACAGCTGCTCGAAGGTCGGAACCGCACTCTCGAGCGACTTCGACGCCCCGCCGTCAATGGCGCGCAGCATGGGACCGGATTCTTGACGAGCTGCCGTGAGAGATTCCCTTCCCCATCATAGTGCGCCCGAGGGCAAGAAACGGCTCACCGCTTCAACGTCTGCCCCAGACCCACACCGAGACCAAGCCACGGACCCGACCACGAGAACACCGTCTCCCCCTCTTCGCTCTGGCCCCGGACCGGCCGCGGCGTCCACCCGGCGTGAAGCCAGACCGTCGCAAACCGGCGACGACGCGGCGCCATCACCCCGAAGCTGAGTTGCGGACTCCACGACAAGCCGATGTGGGTCGCCCCAGCACGCTCCGGCGCGGTGGTTCGACCGCGCAAGCCAACGCCTTGCATCCGAGCGCCCAGGCCCACCACGTAGGCCGCGCTGCGCGAGGCAAAGGCCCAGCCCAGGACCCCACTGACGGCGGCATTGGCCACGAGGATGCCGTGCTCAGCGTCGAGCGACCGCCCCCCCAACGCGGCGAGTGCCTCCGCCCGAAACGATGCGCCACGCCACAGCCGCGCGGTCAGCCCAACCCCAAGTCCCCCCAGCGGGGCCAACGGCGACCCGGCGGCCTCAAACCGCGCAGTCCCGTCGATCCACAGCATCGGCAGGGGCTCCGGTTCGGGTTCGGGTTCGGGTTCGGGCTCGACCGGAACCGGCGCGGGTTCTTCAGCGGGCGTCGGCTCCGGCGCAAGGGCCCCCTCGGACGCCAACAACTCCACCAACTCGACCGCGAGGTACCGCTCAGCGGCGTCGTCGACCATCGGAGCATCGCGTTCCACGACGCGCCCATCCGCATGAAGCAGCAGGATGTGGAACTGCTTGTCGTCCCCGCACGACACGTCCACTTGCACACCCGTGGGTGCGTCCTGCAACTCGAGCATGGCGAGTTCGACCACTCGTGCCCGGTCGAGAGACGGGCAACCGGCGACCGTCAACCATGCCGGGTCGCCGACCAACGATCCGAGCAGCAGCGCCCCGGCAAGCATCTTCGGAGACTGTGACGCAGGGACGGCGATGGGGTCAACAAGGGTCGGCCTGAGTTGTCGCGACGGTATCTCGTCACCGACCCGGCCACGGACGCCTACGGCTCAGGCTTGGACTTTCCCTTGAGCGCGGCGACCCAACCGCTCACCGTTTTCTCGGCGGCCCCAAATGCCTTCGTCGCCTCGTCCTGCGCAACACCCAACGCCCTCGTCGCTTCGGCTTGAGCCTGTCCCACGGACTCGATGACGCGAGGGTCCGTTGCGAGTTCCTTGCCGCGGTCGACGACGCCCAAGACGTGCCCGAGCAGAGTTCCCGACTGGTCGTTGTCGAGTTCCTTCTTCGGCAACTCGTCCGTCACGAACGTCTGTCCACACTCCCCGCACTCGAGCACGTGGTGGGTGCCGTGGGTGAACATGTCCACGAAGTACAACCGGAATCGTTTGGTGACGACGCGCTCGCGGAACGTCGTCTCGGTCTTGCAAGTCGGGCACTCGCGTTCGACCCGGAGCCCATCGGCGACGGTCTCCGTTCGATGTTTGTCGCCGAAGATGATGAACATGACTGGACCGGGATCCTACTCCGACGAGCTGTGGTCGTGGAGGATGGCCCACCGCTCGTCGACCTCGGTGAAGACCAGGGAGAACACTCCGTGCCCGGCTTGCGGCGTCTCAGTGAGTTCCCACCGCCCCAAGACAACAGCGGCCCCCGGGCCCAGTCCCTGAACCTCCAGGCCCGAGAAGGACAAGGTCCCCATTTTTGCGTCCCCCTCCACGTAGCGTTTCCGGTACGCGGTCAGCGTCGCCTGCCAGCCCTTTCGAATCTTGCCGCCAGAGGTGAACACCACGTCAGGTTGCTGGTGGTACCCCTGCATGAACGCGTCGATGTCTCCGGCGTTCCAGGCGGCCTGCTGAGCATCCATGACCGAGCGGATCGCCGTCGCATCCTCGGGCCCGAAGGCCGTATCGCGGCAGCCGGTGGGAAAGAGGCACAGGCACGCCGCGGCAACAAGGGAGACTCGAACCGACATTGGCGTGAAGCATCCCCCACCGCCCCCCACCTTGGGAACGCCTTCGACTCCTGCTACCGTCGCGGTGATGCCAAAGCACCGATGGCTCGCCGCTGCGACCTTCACAACGTCTCCGACCGGTCGGAAGGTGCCCGTGTCGGGCGAACGATTCGCCACGGTGATGAAGCGCCTCGGTGTGGACGCAGCCGTGATGCTCCCCGAGTCGCTGGGCGACGCAGCGTTGGGGCCGGTGCCGCTCCAGTTCACCCGGCCGCGGACGTTCCGGGTCGAAGACGTCGTGGAGGCCGTCGAGCCGCTCCGAAAGCTCCGAGATCTCGCCCAGGCTCTGACGAAGGAGCAGGATCTCGCCCCCGAAGTGGTCCGCGCCCGAGTGGAGCGCATCGTCGGAAAGGGCGGACTCGCGGATCGGTTTCAGCCCAAGCCCGCCGTGGCGCAGGACAAGCCCGAGCTCCCCGAGCCAGCGGAGCCTGACGAGCCTGAACCCGCCGCCGCTCCCACCCCGCTCGCCGCCGCGGACGACATCTTTGCGATGGCTGAGCTACCCGGCGGAAGCCCGAAAGCCACCGCCAAGTCTGGTCTCGATGCGTTCGTCAGTGCGGTCCGAGGCAGCCGGGCACAGACCGGCGTCGTGGATGTTCAGGCCCGGATCGACGCCGCCCAACAGATCCGTCGGACGGTCGCGGCCGCGGCCGCATCCCTGCTCGGTCAACCGGTCGTCGCGCGCCTGGAAGCGAGTTGGAGGGGTTTGCGCATGCTCGTCGCATCCTCGCCGGGTCACGAGGACGTGGGCATCGACCTGGTCGATGTCGATCCCGACAACATTCTCGAGGCCCTCGAGCGGTGCGTTCGTCACGACGATCCCCAACGCCCCGACGCCGTGTTCGTCGGCATGGCCACCCCGCCGTCCGTTCTCGAGGCCCTCACCGAATTCGCCGCCCGCCTCCGGGTCCCGATCGTCGTCGGTGTCGGCCGTACCCTCACGGGGGCAGCCTGGCGCGAGGAAGATCCGTTCGTCTCCCCCGACTGGAGCGCACTTCGCGAGCTCGAGGCGGCCGACTGGCTGTGCGGAGCCGCAAACCCGGTCGTCCTGACCCACGAGGAGACCCATGCCGGGCCACGTCTGGTCCTCGGCTCAGCAGCCTGGGGGGTTGCCTCGGTCCTCGCGGCAGCGGTCGGTCGAGGGGGCGATCTACGCAGTGCCATGGGCCCCGCCGGCGCTGTCGTCGCCCCAGCGGCCCATGACGTCGATTTGGGCTTCTCCGAACCCCGCACGATTCCCACCCGCGAATACGCCGATGTGGGGGCCCTGAGCCGGGCCGCAGACCACGGAATCATGCTCCTGGGCAGTGCACCGGGGAGCGACCAGTTCCTGATCGGGTCAGGTGTGATGGCCGGCCGCGGCAACCTCATCCGCCGAATCGAAGACGCCGCACGTTCGAGGTAGGTCCATCTCCTCCCCGGCGCGTTCACTGCGATTCCAATGCGGAGTCAACACGCGCCCATTGGGGCTTCCCGTGCGTGCCGTCGCACAGCCTTTGCGATATGCTCAGCGGGCTCGCATGACAGATCCTAGCGCCATTCTCTCGACGCCCGAGGGGCTGGTCGGCCACACGCTCGCCGACCGCTACCGCGTCCTGAGCCTGCTCGGAGACGGAGGCATGGGCTCGGTGTACCTGGCCGAGCACGTCACCTTGCGCAAGCAAGTCGCGATCAAGGTCCTGCACCACGAGCTTTGCCGCGATCAGACCCAGGTCGATCGATTCCTCCAAGAGGCTCGAGCCGCCTCGATGATCGGCCACGAAAACATCGTGGACATCGTCGACTTCGGCCCCGTCCCAGGGGGCTCGGTCTTCTTCGCGATGGAGCACCTCGACGGCGAGGACCTTGCGGATCTGTTGCGCCGCGAGAATCGCCTCCCATGGGCCCGTGCCAAGGGACTGATCGTCCAGATTCTTCGCGCGCTCGCGGCCGCCCACCACAAGGGCATCATCCACCGCGACCTCAAGCCGGCGAACTGCTTCCTGATCAAGAAGCCCGACGGGCGCGACTTCGTGAAGCTGCTCGACTTCGGCATCGCCAAGGTGACCGACCCCGAGTCGGGAGACGGAGGCGGCCTCACCCGCACCGGCGCCGTCTTCGGCACCGCCAAGTACATGGCCCCCGAGCAGGCCTGCGGTGAGCCGGCGGACAACCGCACCGACGTCTACGCGGCGGCGGTCTGTCTGTACGAGTTCATGACGGGCACCGTCCCCTACGATGGGGACAACTTCATGCGGGTGCTCAGCCAGCACCTCACCGAGCCGCTCACACCGCCGACCACCAAAGCTCCCGACGCCAACATCAGCCCCGCGGTCGAAGCGGTCATCGTCAAGGCGCTCTCCAAGAAGCCCGAAGATCGCTACCAGTCGATGGAGGAGTTCTCCGCGGCGGTCGAGGCGATCGGACCCGATGGCAACCTCGCGGCCTCGGCCTACGAAGGGCCGATGGCGGTCAGCCACGCACAAGCCCAACCCAACGGAGGGCCCAATGCGGGCGGAGCGGGCAACACCATGTGGCTTCCCGACGCGAGGCCGCCCAGCCAAGCGCCGGAGGAACCTCGGGGGGGCACGCTCCTGCTCGATCCCGAAGACGGCGGGCACGACCTCGAGTTCGGAACCGTCCGGCTCGACAGTCACCACCCCGGCCCCCACGGTTGGGACCCGGCAGGTCGCCCTGCGTCATCCCCACCGCAGAGCCATCCGCCGCAAAGCATGCCGCCGGCGGGTGCAGCACCGATGGGTGGAGTCGGGACCAACCCTCCGGGACACGCGGGCATGGCCACCACGCCGCCGCTCCCAGAGACATCCCCCGCAACCGCGGCTCCAGGTGGCGGCGACTACACGATGTTTGCGACCGAGAGTCGGTCGACGGGAAAGTTCGTCGCGTTGCTCGTTGCGGGCGCGATCGTGGCGATCGGTGGCGGAGGCCTGGCCGCTTGGCTGCTGCTCGGAGGCGAGACCGAAGAGGACACGGTCGCGGAGACCGACAAGCCCGAGGCCACACCGAAGCCCAAGGCCGAACCCGAACCCGAACCCGAGCCCGAAGAGCCGAAAGACCTCGTGATCGGTGAGGAGCCCGAGCCGGACCCCGAGCCCAAGGTCGAGCCGGACCCCGACCCCGAGCCCCAAGTCGATCCCGACCCCGAGCCCAAAGTCGACCCCGAGCCAACGAAGGCGGTCGTCACGAAACCGAGGAAGAAGAAGGGCGGCAGGCCCACCAAGAAGGTCGCACCCAAGGCGGCCCTGACCTCGTCCGACATTCGATCCGGATTTGGCAAGGCGGCCGGCACGGTCAAGTCCTGCGGCGGTGCGATCCCAGGCATGACGGTCAAAGTCCGCGCCGACATTCAGGCCAACGGCACCATCCTCGGCGCGAGAGCGACCGGTGGTTCAGCACCCGCCAACGTCAAGAACTGTGCGGTGCGGGCGGTCAAATCGAACGCCAAGTTCGCCAAGACCAGCAAGCTCCAATCCGTCACGTACACCTTCAAGCTCTAGCAAGCTGTACGTAGCGACGCCCGAATCGCCGACGCATGTTCGAAGTCCGGCTCACCACCCCCGACGGGTCCTCCAGGACCGAGCCGTTTCGAGGCCAGAGCCTCACGCTAGGCCGTGAGGCCTCGCTCAATGACGTCGCGCTGTCCGGGGGCGCCGTTTCATCGCGTCACTGCAAGCTCGAGCTCGGTCCGCAGGGGGTGGTGCTGACCGATGTGGGCTCGACCAACGGCACCTACCTCAACAACGAGCGCGTCGGTGTCCCCTCTCCGCTTCGGCCCGGCGATCGCGTGTTTGTCGGGAGCACATTGGTCGAGCTCGTCCCCGCGGCGACGCCGTCGGCGGTCTCCCGAGCGCCCTCCTCCGCCGAGCTGCTCTCCCCCAGCGGGTCGATCGTCCGCACACCGGGACCCAACCGAAAGTATCGGGAGCTGCACGGCCGCTACCTCCGATACGCCGAGCAGTGGGAGTACGAAGGACGCCCGCAACACCTCGCGCTCAAGAGTGACGAGCTTGCGCGCGCGACCAAATGGATGAAGAACGCGCAGCCCGGAATGCTGCCGGAGGTGAGCCGGCTGCAGCGCGAGTTCATCGCGACCAGCCGCAAGGTCGCTGCGAGCAAGCGCGTCACCCAGATTCTGGGTGTGGGCGCGGGTGTCGTCGCGCTCGCGGGGGCGATCACTGCGGTCGTCCTGCTCTGGCCCGAGTCCGACCCCGAGCCCACAGGTCAAGACGCTTCCACGGCGACGCAGGACAGCGAAGGCGCCGAGCAGGAGAACAACGAGGGGGGAGACGACGGTATCGGCGGCTTCGCAGAAGTCGCCCCCGACGGCCCCGGTGGCGCCGGCGATGCGGACCCCGACAGCCCCGATGAGATCGGCGTCGTCGATAGCCCCATCGACCACGTCGTGATCCCGTTCGAGACGCTTCCCGACGTGGCTCGACGCTACGGTGTCAGCCTCGACGACGTCGCCCAATGGAACTTCCTCAACCCCGACAAGCCTGAGCTCGTCGCCGAGACAACGCTTCTCATCAAGTCTCCCAAGCGGCGCCCGTTGCCGCAGACCCGCGTCAAGTACACCGTCGATACCGGGGAGAACTCGTGGAGTAAGCTCGCCTCACGGTTCGAGGTTCCAGTCACGCGTCTGCAGGCCTACAACCCGGGCGCGAAGCTGGCACCGGGCACCGAGGTCGTCATCTGGATCGACCCCAAGCCGTACAAGCCTCGACTCCCGCGCAAGCCGCTGCCCCAGTTCACCGTCGACCGGCGCGCCGTCTCCATCGGGAAGCCGAACGCGGGCAAGCTCGTCGGCGGCATCCAGCTTCCAGAGAGTCCGCTGTATATCCGCCGGACCCCGCGCCTGATGTGGGGCAGCTCGCAGACCATCTCAAACCTCCAGCAAGCCGTCGCGGCGTTCCGCCAGGACGTCGACTACGACGGGGAGCTCATTCTCAGCGACATCAGCGCTCGGGATGGCGGTCTCCTCAAGCCGCACAAGTCTCACCAGGCTGGCCGCGACATCGATATTTGGCTGCCCACGATCAAGGGCGTCTACAAGAAGAAATACCTCAACAGCGGCGGCGAGAAGCCGCGTCGCCCGATGTTTGAGGAGGTCGACTGGTATGCGGTCTGGGGACTCGTACGCGCACTGATCAAGACCGGCGCCGTGCAGTACGTGTTCCTCGACTGGCGCTACCAGGAGTTCGTCTACCGGGCGGCGGTCGAGATGGGCGCCACCGAAGAGGAGCTCGACGAGTGGATCCAGTGGCCCCGTCCTCGGGTGTCTTCAAAGGGCATTTTTCGACACTCCTTGGACCACCTCAGTCATATCCACGTGCGTTTCTTGTGCGCGCCGTGGGAGCCCGACTGCAAGGGCGCCGTCGCCAAGCCGTAGTCGGCCGCGCCCTCGGGTTCAGAGCCTAGCGATTGTCTAGGTATGCACACATGTCCGCTTGCGCGGCAGGCAGGAGTTCCTGCGGACGCAGGTCCCACTCGTACAGGTCGAACTCTCCGATCCACGCTTCGCGGGCATCGCCGCGGAGATCGAACCAGTGCGTGATCCACTCGGTTCGTCGGGGTTCGACTGCAGAAAGCGCCTCCGCCATCTCCGGGTCCGTGCTGACGATCCTATCGATCACGCGGAAGACCACGACGTCCAGAAGCCCGGTGCTCCCCTGGTTGAAGTCGAACTCCTCATATCCGTCCCCGCTCGCTTCGAAGATCGGCGAGTGAAGCTGAAAGTCGTTGGAGCCATCCAGTCCGAGTCCTCGCATGACGTCTTCGGCACTACCGTTGGTCCCGTCGCACCACTTTCCCGAAACGATGTCGTACTTCCTCGTGTCCCAATCGTCGGCCGCCATCATCCGAGTCACGAGGCCATCGGCCTGTGCCACGGTCAGCTCGAAGTTGAAGGCCGTGTTCGCGTAACCGTACGCTCGGCTTGGCAGGTACAGATCCCCATCAGGCAGCAACAGGTGGTGATACCGCTCCGACGATCCCTGCGTCTCGTTCATGGCCGAAAGCGCCTCCGATTGGGGACCGGTCAGGTCGTTCTCGTTCTCACCGAATGCGCCCGGCCAATCCGGATAGTTCCCCCAAATGGGGCGGACGGGGTTCCCGTGACAACCCTGACAAGATGCATCCGAGTCTCCCAACGCTGGGGGATCGCTCTGGAAGTCGAGCGCACGGAAGATCCACTCCCCCGTGTCGGCGTCCAGCTCAGCCATCTCGATCACCTCGTACAGCGGGTCCTCCGGCACTCCGCCCGCAGACATGATGAAGCGCGAGTCGAGTCCGTACATGATCAACCGGGGGTGATCGAGGTCGGCCAGGTGGCGGGACCGAGAGTTCTCCATCAACACAAAGCTGCCGCCCATCGAGCGGGGCAAGGCGCCAAGCAGGTCGCTGACGTTGTCGACGTCGTTGTCGATGACGTAGTCGTAGATGCCCTGAACGCTCAGCATCTCGTGGGTCGTCCCGTTGTCTCCGCCCCCGGAGCCTCCCCCGGAATCGTCATCATCACCGCCGCCACCGTCGTCGTCCTCGGCACCGTCACCGCCTGAGGCCGCGTCGTTCTCCCCGGCATCGCCGGTGACCGCCGAGTCCTCGGAGTCTTCGTCGGCCGGTGTACTGCAGCCTTCAACGAGCGGGAGGCCTAGGGTGAAGGGCAGCAGCGTGAGGGTCAGGATGGAAGGGATCTTGAGTCTTGTGGTGGTCATTCGCTCGCCTCTTGCTCGCCTCAGTGGGCACGAAAAAAATCCATCGTTACTTGCTGGAATTCGTATTCCGAGGGCCCGTCCCAGCCGGGGATCTGGTGCCCGCCGGAGTAGGAACACAGCACCATCTCGCTGTCGCACCCCAGCCGCCGCTGGCATGTGGTCGGCGAAATATCTTCCATCGGCACAGTGCCCAGATCCGCAATGACCAACTCGGGCCCGTCCCAGGTTCCACAACCCGCGGCGCTGGCGAGCAACTCGAACGTGCCGAGGCCGAAGGGGTTGTAGTCGATCCAGTCGTCCGGACTGTGCATCTGCATCACGTTTGGCGATCCCACGCAGAGATCCGGATGGGTCTCCCCCCACCCACTGCATGTCGAGTCGCCGCAGAGCACCAGGTTTGCCGCCACCGGAACGGCCGCGGTCACGACGTCGCCTCGGTGGCATGCGAGCTGAGCGGCATAACCACCGCCGGCGCTCTGGCCAGTCACAAACACCCGATTCTCGTCGATGCAGTAGTTCGACGACATGAGCTCGAGGATCGCGTCGAAGAACGCATCGTCCGCCATCGCGGCTTCGGTGACTCCGTACTCGAACCCAGTTCCGCTGGGGTCATTGACCGCGGTCGCGTCTGGATAGACAAAGATCTCGCTGCCCACCGGCTCGACGCGTTCAAGGTCGAGGTACCCGCGCATCGCCTCGCCACCGAAGTCGTCTCCGCCGTGATAGCCGAAAACGATCGGGTACTCGCGGCTGGGGTCGTAGCCCGTGGGAACCGATGCGAAGAACGTTCGTTGTACGCCTGCAACCTCGATGCTCTGGTGGAAGGTGCCGGTGGGACCGGACTGACCGCACCCGCGGCTCCCAGCGGGGGCGTCCAACGGGCCAGGGTCCCCCGGCGGCTCTCCGCGCGAGGTCCCCATCCCGCTGCCACCACTATCGACGCCGTCCGCCGGCGCGTCACCAGAGCACCCGGCTCCGAGCATGGCCGAGAACACAACCCCTCTGATTCGTCTTTGCTGCACAAGGACCTCGTCGGAGCCACGCCCCACCCATCCCAGTGCTCGGCCGGTCCCAAAACGGCTCACCGGATCGCGTGCAGACCGACCCCAAGAAAAGAGGCCGGCGGCGCGGGCCGATTCCCACGTCGCGCGGTCACTTCTTGTTGGAGACCCGAGTCAGGATTGTGCCGACCGCATCAACCAGCTTCGATGGGAGTGCCAGTGCTTGCCACCCCTCACCCGGTGGACGGAAGCGGAGACCTGCACCGAGCGGGGCGGCTCAGGGTCGTCCGCTCGAACGAACTGAAGCGGAGTTCGTCACCCGTGAGCCGTTTCGTGCCCCAGCGCGGCACTGACTGGTTAGCGAGGTCGCGATGAACCCAACACACACCCAGCGACTCACAAGACTCTCCCCATTGCTCCTGCTCCCGGTGCTGTTGGCAAGTTGCTACGAAGGTTCGAGCTCCGACTCCGCGAACGCCACCGAGGCTGTCGGCACCGACACCTCGCCCACGGATGCAAGCGGAAGCGTCGACCCCGACGCCCCCCCGCCAGCGCCGACCGGAGGTATGCCGACCGCAGTCGAGTGTGACGAGACCGGCGCGCCCGACACGATCGACTGTCTCTACGAACGCATCATCGACGACGGCCTACAGACAGTCGAAGAGGTCATCCCGCTGCTGCCCGAGGACATGCGCACCGCCCTCTTCTTGATGGAGGAGAGCCGAAGCCGCCACCAAGCGAGCCGCGAGTTCCCTCGCGTCATTCTCTACGGTGACGACAGTCGTTTGATCTTCAGCATGAGCACGACGCCGACCGACCCGCTGTACGAAACGCTGGAGTTGGTCGAGCTGCAGGACGACGGATCGTTCAAATTCCGACAGCTCGACATGGACACCGATCCCCCGCACCTGGCCGAAGACGACGTCGCGTGCCAGGGGTGTCACAGCCCGCGACCTCGCCTGATCTGGGGACAGTACCGGACCTGGCCAGGAAGCTACGAACTCGGACCGTCCAACACACAAGCGCAGCTCGAGTTGCAGCAGCGGCTCCCTGAGCGATTCGGGTCCTTGATCGTCAAGGACTACGACGCGAGCCCGCCGGCGTGGTCGGTGGAGGTTTGGAACTTCCAGCAAAACCGACTGATGATGCGTCACCACGCGCAACTGGCGAAGGCATCGAGCGCGTACACGCTGCGAATGCGATATCGGCTCGCTGGTTCGGCCTGCGAAGGAGACTACGACGCAACCGGCGACCTGATGGCCGAGCTCGGTCTGTCCCCCGAAGACACGCGCGCCGATCTTCTCTTTGGTGAGATCAATGCCTCGACCGACATCGACTGGTACGGAGGAGGAGGCTCTGTAGGCGAGGTGCTGGTCGACGTGGCTGCGATCGACCTCCTGTACCACGACCACGACGAGGAACTCGAGACCATCGTCGCCCCCTACATCGACGCTCTGAGCCCGATGTATTCGCTCTCGCACGAGTACTACGACGCCTACGAAGGCCTTCTGCCCTTCGATATTCCGGCGGAACTCAACGGTGTCTCCGCGGGGTCGGATGGTGGGTACAACGGCTATGGAGGCAACTACGGGGGGCTCCGGCTACGTGGATATCTCGGGGCGTTCGATCGCACGCCGCCGCTGTACTCCGGCCTAGACCATGAGGACATCAAGGCCCGCTACTGCGACCACATCGCCGACCAGCTTGCTTCGCTGTGAGGGCCCGACCTATGAACAAGACGACCATCATCATCGCCCTGCTTGTGCTTCTACCCGGCTGCTATGAGGGGCCCGACTCCGACTTCGTGGACACCGATGCCGGGAGTACCGGCGGCGTCGATACCGACGCCGAATCGGTCGGGGGAGACGTTCGGCCCTCTCCCCCCGGGCCGAACGACGACAGCGGCGATGACGACGATCAGGACGATGCGAGTGACGATGGCGCCGCGGACCCAGAAGACTCGGGTCCAGCGCCCGTGGACCCGGACGCCACGCTCGTCGAGTTCCACATTCCACCGGGGACGCAGAACGAAGCCTGGAACACGCAGGAGGAAACGCTAGTCGCCTACGTTGGGCAGACACTCCTGCTCATCAACGATGACGACACTCGGCACACGCTGCACAGTTTCGGGGTGCCAATGCCGCACGGAGACTCGATCGAGCCCGGCGAATCGGCCCAGTATTTGCTGGCCGAACCCTACGACCGAGGCGACGAAACACCGCAGCTTTGGGACCACGAGGCCGGAGAGCCGGCCTACTTCTGGCTCCGTGTGTTGGCGCGGGATTCCAAGTAGCGCCGCGAGAGGCGAGCCGGGGGCCTTCGCCCAGCTTAGAGGCCGAGCGGCATCCCCCCGCAGATCCACGGCCACAAACGCGTAGGGCGTCGTTCTGAGCATGGCAACGACCTGTGAACGAGGAGGGTTGCCGATCCGTCAGGCGCACACCACCGCGGTGCTACCGTCCCGTGCGGCTGCCCACGGAACGAACCTGCAATAGCGTAGGTCGCTGCCCGGTTGGTACTGCATCGCCCCCGCTCCGCCCATGCTGACTCTGTATCTGAGCTGTCTCGTCGTTGGCGGGGTGTTCGTTGGCCTCTCCACGCTCGGAGCCATTGGCAAGGATGTCGACGCCGACCTCGACGCAGATGCCGACCTCGACGCCGACCTCGGCACCGACTTGGCTGAGCTCGGCCCCGGTACGGTCGACCACGAATTCGAGGCAGAGCATGCGCTCAGCGTCGCCGACGCGAGCCACGGCCTGGGACCGCGCAAGCGCAAGATCTGGCTGCCGATGCTCTCGCTGCGATTCTGGACGTTTGGGTCCGCCTTCTTCGGCCTGACCGGTGCGCTGCTCAGCAGCTTCACGAGCGTCGGCGCGCTCATGGTCGCGGTGATGAGCGGGGCGACCGGTGTCAGTGTGGGCACCGCCAGCGCTTGGATGGTGCGGTGGCTTCGCCGCCCGGTGGGGGAGTCGGTCCGCCTCTCCGACTACGCCGGCAGCACCGGCGAGCTGGAGCTTCCACTCAAGGAAGGCGGTGTGACCCGCATCCGCCTGCAGGTCCAAGGACGAGAACGAACGATGCTTGCGGTGGCCCCTGAGCCCCGTGCACTCCCCTCTGGCGCGCGCGTGCTGGTGCTGGGAATCGACGAAGACGGACGCGCGCAGATTGAGCCCGAACAAACCCTTTACACCACGGAGGAATGAATGAACCCGGATCTCTGGATCAACGTAGGCGTTATCTCAGGAGGCACCCTAGCGGTGTTGCTCGTGACGATCGCCATCGTCAAAACCTTCCTGATCATCGGAAAGCCGAACGAGGTCCTGGTCTTCTCGGGCCGCAAGGTCGCGCTCGCCGATGGCAACACAGTGGGATTCCGCGTCGTCCGAGGCGGTCGCTCGTTTCGCGTCCCCTTGCTCGAAAAAGTGGATTCGATGGACATGACGATCATGCCGATCGACATTCGAATCCGGGGCGCCTACGCGAAAGGCAACATCCCCATCAACGTCGATGCGGTCGCGAACGTCAAGATCACCAACGACGACCTGCTCGTCCATCATGCGATCGAGCGCTTCCTCGGAAAACCCCGGGATCAGATTCGGTCCGTCGCGAAGGAGACCCTCGAGGGAACCCTTCGTGGGGTGTTGGCGCTGATGACCCCCGAGGAGGTCAACCACGACCGACAGAAGCTCGCCGACAACTTGAAGTCGGAGGTCGCCGACGACCTCGGTCAGATGGGCCTCTCCGTGGACACGTTCAAGATTCAGCACGTCACCGACGAGGTCCAGTACCTGGACTCGATCAGCCGGATCAAGATCGCAGAGGTCGTCAAGGACGCCGAGATTGCGGAGTCGAATGCCAAGCGCGAAGCGGACGAAATCGTTTCCGCCGCGGAGATGCGGGGCAAGGTCGCACTCGAACAATCCCACGCCCGGATCATCGAAGAGACCAACGACCTCGAGCGGCACAAGGCGGAGCTCGATGCCACCGCCGCCTCGGAAGAAGAGCGGACGATTGCCGCCGGCCTGGAAGCGCGAGCAGTCGCCGAGCAGGAGCTGCAGCAGATTCGCGGTCGTTTGGAGAAGCTGAGGCTCGAGGCTGAGACGGTCGTCCCAGCCGACAAGCAGCGTGCGGCTCAGGAGCTTCGCGCAGCCGGAGACGCAGCGATCCGGGCCGAAACCGGTCGCGCACAGGGGGAAGCCCTGGATGCGCTTCTGGGAGCATGGCGAGCCGCAGGGGAGGATGCGAACGAGATCTTCCTGATTCAGCAGATCGACCGCATCATCGCCGACGTCGCCGCGGTGACCGACCGCCTCGATGTGAACGAGGTCAATCTGATCGACGGAGGCGACGGCCGAACGCTCGCCCGTCACGTCGGTTCCTACCCGGCGGTGGTCTCGGAGATCTTCGACCGAATCCGCGACACAGTTGGCGTGGACGTCGTTTCGATCCTCACGGCGCCTAAGAAGCCCTCGCCGCCGAAGCGACCCGCCCCGCCTTCGAAACCCCAACTCTCCACAGGACCGGTGCGATAATGGAACCCGTCATCATCATTGCCGCAGTCGTCGTCGTCGCGCTCGTCGCGATCGGCCTTTCGATCAACAGCCTGCTCATCATCTGCGACCCCTCCGAGGTCGTGATCTTCTCCGGTCCGGCTCGCCGCGCCGACCAGCGGGTGGGCTACCGGGCCATCCGAGGCGGGCGTGGCCTGCGAATTCCGTTGCTCGAGAAGGTCGAGTTCATGGACCTCACGAACATCGTCGTGAGCGTGGGCGTGAAAGGAGCGTACTCCCGCGACGGCATCCCGCTGAACATCGAGGGCGTCGCCAACATCAAGATCGACGGAGACCCTCCTGGGCTCGACAACGCCGTCGAGCGCCTCTTGGGAAAATCGAAGCAGGAGATCGTGCAGCTCGCCCGTGAAACCTTGGAGGGCAACCTCCGCGGGGTTCTGGCCAAGTTGACGCCGCAAGAGGTCAACGAGGACAAGGAGAAGTTCGCCGCCGAACTCATCGAGGAGGCCGAAGTCGACTTGCAGTCGCTGGGCCTGAGCCTGGACACCCTCAAGATCCAGACCGTCTCCGACGACGTCGGCTACCTCGACGCCATCGGTCGCGTACCCAGTGCGGAGCTCATCCGGGATGCCCGCAAGGCGGAGGCCGAGCAGAAGGCCAAGTCCATGGTCCAAGAAGCTGAGAACTTGTACCGAGCCCAGATCGCGCAGCTCAAGGCCGACCGCGGGTTCGCGGATGCAGAAGCGCAGAAGCGAATCGTCGCTGCCCAGACACGTCGCGCCGCCATAGTGGCACGCGAGAAGAGCACCATTGATGCTCAGATCGCACGGGCGAGTGCCGAGATGCAGGTTCAGACTGCCCGCATCGAGCAGGTTCGTTTCCAGCTGGATGCAGACGTCGTCGCCCCAGCCCGAGCGTACAAGACGCAGAAGGAAGCCGAGGCTCGGGCAGACGTGGCTGTGATCAAGGAAGAGGGCGAGGCCACCGCGCGCGGCATGAAACACCTCGCGAAAGCGTGGACCGCGGCCGGCGGGAACGCGCGTGAGATCTTCGTGATGGAGAAGCTCCGGACTCTGATCGGGCTGCTGGTCGGAACGATCGACAACGTCAAGGTCGACAAGCTGACCGTCGTCGGCGATGGCAGCGGGAACGCGGCAGGGCAAGCCGCCAGCTTGCTCGAACAGCTGAAGTCGGCCGGCGACGTTGACCTGCCGGCTCTGGTCAAGCGGCTCGGCGTTGGAGCCTCTGCAATCGCTCCACCGAAGGGTTCCAGCACCACCCAACCCGGGTAACTCGGCTGATTCGTATGAGCCCCCACGAGTCGCATCGCGCGATTCATGGGGGCTTTCCTGTGGGCGCTCTCTACCCGCAGACCCGTCGGAACGCGGCATCGCCAAACGCATCCGACCACTCGTCCGGCGTCAGCGAGCGGCCAGCCCGAGCGCACCCGATCGACACCAACTTGCCCGCCGTCAGAGGCCACGCCCGAGCGGTCAAGTCGTACGACGCGCTGACGACCAGGGTTGCATCTTCGCTGAGATCGATACCGCTGATGAGGCCGGTATGTCCGGTGAGCATCACCGCCCCGTCGGCGGGGTCTTCGCGCTGCATGTCATAGACACGCATCGTCTGGTCGTTGCTAGCACCCACGAGGTATCGGCTGTCCGCGCTCCACCGCAACGCACTGATCCGCTGCTCGGAGCCCTTGAGGACCTTGACGCTGCGCCGGTTGGGCTGCTTGCTCTTGAGGTCCCACAGGCGGATCGTTGTGTCCTGGCTGCCCGTTGCCAGCCAGCGGCCGTCGGGGCTGAACGCGATCGCGTCGACGGGTTTTTCGTGGAGCAGGATCTCCAGGGCCTTCGCCCCGTTGGCGAGGTCCCACAACACGAGCGTCGCGTCTTTCGCCGACGACGCCGCCCAGCGACCATCGGGGCTGATCCCGACGCGAAGCACGTCGAGACTGTGTGCGCGGCGAAGCGCCTTCGCGCTCGCCGGAACGTCCGCGGCCTTGAGGTCGTACAAGCGCAGCTCTTTGACCCCCGCCGTGAGCAAGGTTTTCCCGTCGTCCGACGCCGCAAAGCCAACCAGCTCATCCTTCTGTTTGAGCTTGATGACGGTCTTGGTGATGTCTTGCGCGATCGTCCAGACGCAGACCGCGTCGTTCGACAAGGAGATGAGCCGTTTTCCGTCTTTGGAGAACTGAAGCTGTTGCACGCCACGACGATGCTGGTCGAGCGCCATCGCATCCGCCGCAGGATCGGGCTTCGTGATGTCCCACAGCCGGATCGCACCGTTGCTGTCCCCGGTCGCCACGAACTGGCCCGAAGGTGACACCGCAACCGAGACCACTTGCCCGGTGTTCTTGGAGAGCGTGGCGAGAAGTCCAGCCCGTCCCGGCTTGGTCAGGTCCCAGAGCTTGGCGGTGCCGTCGGCACTGGCGCTGACCATCCGCGTGCCCACCGTGTTGACCGCGACGGCGAGGACTTGCTTCGTGTGCCCCCACCCCACTGCGGACGCCCCCGGAGGCGCGGAGGACTGGGCCGGCCACAGGGTTGCCTCCCCGGAGCTCGAGCCGCCGAGGATCGCCTGCCCGTCGGTGGAGAGGGCGACCGCCGTGGCCTTGCCGCCGGCGACGGCGAACACCTTGCTGTCTTGCTCGTGGTCCCGCCGCTCGAGGTTCCACGTGCGAACCGTGCCGTCTTCGCTCGCCGTCGCGGCGAGTCGTCTGCGTGGCCCGGCCGGATCCGGGTCGCTCACCGTGACAAGGTCGGTGATGCGCGCCTGATGTAGGTCGAACGTTGGAGCGCTGAGCGAGGGGTCCTTGGCTTCGAGGTTCCAGATCCGGAGCTTCTTGTCGTCGCCGGCCGTGATGGCGAGCGTCGAGTCCGGTGTGAACGCGACTTGCGACACTGTGCCCTCGTGGCCCTCCATCGTGAGCGCGGTGAGTTTGGGAATCCGACGGGAGGGGTCCCACAACCGCGCCGTGCCGTTGGAGTGCCCGGTCAAGACCCACTGCCCGTCTGCAGAAATCTCGATGTCGAGGATCTGAGCGGGCTCCTCTTCGGTGCCCCCTTCGAGAACCGTCCTTCGGCCTGGCGTACCGGCGGCGGACTTCCAGATCGAAGCGGTTCCGTCCTGACTCGCTGCGAGGACCTTCGAGCCATCCGAGCTGATCGCGACCGCCCGAATCGGAGCGTCGTGCCCGGGGAACTTCCGAGACTTGGGGACCGGCGACGACGCGTTCCAGACGCGCACGCTGCCGTCGGCCGACCCGCTGACCAGCCACTGGCCATCTCGGCTGACCGCGAGATGCCCCACCGATGTGGAGTGACCCGGGAGCGAGACGTAGTTGCTCATCACCTCGGACGATCCGAGATCCCAGCGGAGAACCTTGCCGTTCTCTCCGGCCGTAAACAGGAACTTGCTGTCCGGCGTGACAAGGACGTCGAGGACCCCGCGGCTGTGGCCACGAAGCGAGGTCGGACGACGCGACTCGCCGCTGCGATCCCACAGGCGAACGCTTCCATCCTTGCTGGCCGTGATCGACCAATGGCCATCGGGACTGAACGCCGCATCCGTGATCGGATCGTCGTGTCCGCGCAACGGCTTGCCCTGTAGTTTCCCGATCGCCGAACGGAACGCGAGCTCGACCCCGGTCCCACGCGCCTCGGCGGACGAGGCATCGAGGCCCGCGGTCGCAAGCAGTACCGCCAGTGTCGGGTCGGTCTCCTGCGCCGAGGCGGCCGCCGTCGCGGCGATCTTTGCTAGAGGGGCGCCGCGTTCACCGCCACCGTCCTTGGGGGTGGTCGGCTCGCCCCCTGTCGGATCCGAGGTTGCGACCTCGTCCCCCTCGGCATCGGTCTCCCCTCCAACGATCTGGGCGATCTTGATCGCCCCAACCACGCCAACGCAAACAACGAGGCCGCCGAGCGTGACGTTGCGAACGATCCGCATCTGACGCGCGCGGCTGGAGGCGAAGATGAAGTCACGATGCTCCCGCTTGGGTGCCGGGGCCTTGCCCTTTCCCGAAGCGAGCCACGTACGGGCGTGGCTGAGCTTGCCTCCACGGAGCAACCGTTTGCGGTCCTTGCCGGCGGCGATCCAATCGCGAGCGAGGGTGTCGAGCTTCTCCCACTGTCGCGCCCAGTCGGGATCGACCGTCGGGTTCGCGACCGACGAGGGGCCGGACGTTGGCGGCGCGGACGGCGTGCGGCCGGAGGGAGCGACGGCGGGTGCCGACGACCCTGGTTGCGCCGCGAACTGCGGCGGCATGACGCCGGTGGGCTGTCGGCTCCCCGGTCCCGGCCCCATCGGAGCGTGCGAGACCGGCGGTGCCGCACTCATGCCGGTGGCAACCTCGAGCAGCCGGACTTCGTACATCCCAACGATGACCTCGTCCCGAGCCGTCACTGAGACGGGCCCTTGAATCCGCTGCCGGTTCACGAAGGTGCCGTTGGTCGAAGCCAGGTCCTCCACGACAACGCCGCCAGGAGTCGAGGTGAACCGGCAGTGCCGAGATGAGATGCCCGTGCCGCCCAGGCACAGCTCACAGTCCCCGGACCGGCCGATGTGGACCTGGGGCTTGTCGAACGTCACCAGCCGCGGCGGTGCGCCCTGTTCGCTGACCGACAGTCGAATCATGCTCGGAGCCTCGGTTGTAGCGTTCCTGTCCCCGATAGGGCCAGGAAACGACGGGTTCAGGACAGATTCCGACCGCGGAGGTGTTTCCTTTTGACTTTCGTACCACGCATTCGGTAGTTCACAGGGCGAACAATGCGCGGTCTCAGCCTTTCGACCCTGACGTTTGGCGCACTCCTCGCTGCCACCTTGGCGCAGGCGGGCTGTGCGAAACGCACCCCGCTGTCGCCCAAAGAACTCGCGAAAGTGACGACCGAGGCCGGCATCGCCCCGCTTCGCGTCTACACGGAGCGCAAGTTGATCGCCTTGTACAGCGAGGAGAGCGTCGACAAGTCGTTCAACGTCGATCGAAAGATCACCGAGGAGTCCGACAAGGTCGTCGACAAACAGATCACCACCCGCAACACCGCGGGCCTGATCCTCGACGTCGACGAGCTCAACGGCAAGCCTCTGCTGTTCGTCACCTTCGACGCGTCCTGCAAGACTCGGAAGTGCGCCTACCAGTTTGTCGAGACCGAGGACGGCCGATACCGGCTCGCCGAAGTTCCCAAGCGCGAGGGCTACAACGAGAACCCGCCCACCTATCGCGCGTGTGTCTGGAAGAAGCGAAAGCTGGGCAAGGGCAAGCTCGCCTCCCTCGCCGAGGCGAACGAGGTCTTCTTGGTGAAGAAGAACAACGGCAAGATCTTGACCATGATTCTAGAGGTCAAGAAGGTCACCAACGACCGCACCCAGACCCGCACCCGCCGCAACCGCGGCATCGAGTAAGCGTTTCGCCAGCGTTTCGCGACCCCTGTCGCGAAACGCGTCGGGGCCGAAAGCGTTTCGCGCCCCCCGGCGCGACAACGCGTGGCCCCACCGCACCGAGCCACACCAACGCCACTCCGAGCCGCAGCTGGCTCCGCGGCTGGCCCCCTACTCGGCGTCCGCGGCCACCGCAGCTGCCTCATCCGCCGCCGCGTCACCGTCCGCCGCAGCCTCGTCCCCCGCCGCGGGTTCCTGGACCTCCACGCTGCCGTGCTTCGACAGCATGTCCTCCCACAGCCCCCCTTGGGTGACGATCGCGTCCATCCCCACGTTCAGGCTCCGCTCCACGTTCGCACGCCGGAACAACTTGGCCGGCAGGTCCGGCTGAGTCGGGTCCTTGTCCTTGATCGTGACCTGCTCGTTGATCACGACGACACCCTCTTCGAACTCGACCGAGCGCGCCACCTCGAACTTGCGCTCGATGCCGTTGTCGAGCGTGACCAGCTTCTCATCGTAGAGCGTGACCTCGGCCGAGCCGATGCATGCCCCATCCTCGGTCTGCAGACGCTTGTCCGTAAACGAATCGCCGATCAGCGGAAGCAGCCGAATGCGCCGCGAACAGTTCTTCGGATCGTCCGGGTCGCAGTGGCGACTTTCCACCACGAGCATCTGCTCAGCCCCGACCGCCTCGAGCCGAATCGCAGCGCGGTCCTTCTGGGCACGCAGCGTCCCGATCGCACGGACCGCGACCCCGCGCGACGTCCACTCGGTGATCGCGATCGGGCCCACAGCCTCGCCGTTGTCGTACTCGCCGGTCTTCGCCCACACGAGCTGCCGACCATCATCGAGCGCCTCGATCAGGAGATCGTCTTCGGTGAGCGGCCGCTCGGGCAGGCGCTTCGCAGGCTCGTCTCCGACGATGCAGCTGTCGATCGCCTCGGCCTTCGGCTCGATCGCGCGGCCGCTGCAGTCCTGCCCCGGGCGCTTCAGCTGCATGGTGTTGCGGTCGAAGTTCCGCAAAAGGATCAGGAACAAAATGTCGGGAGGGATCGCGCCGTCCGCGACCTCTGCGGCCTCTTTTCCCGCGACCTCTGCCTTGCAGATCGGGAGGTCGGACTTGCCTTCCTTCTTACAGCCCGACAGCGCGAGCGAAGCGAGGGCGAGCGAAGCGAACCAGCGGGAGCGGTGCACGAGTCTCACGGCGGCGGAGTGTAGCAGCCTCCGCCGCAGCGACCCCAAACCCGGACGACACAACGGCCCAGGCCGGGCTCATCGCCTCAGGAGCAGGAGGACGTGCCTTCACCGCCAACCTCAGCGTACGCGCGGGCGAACTCGGGCCCGAACACCACCGAGGTGAGCGTCTGGTCTTCCCCCGTGAGCTGCTGGTGCTTCTCGACGTAGCGCTTCCACACCGCCGCGCCACGGGTCGCCCATCCAGCATTGACGCCGCGTTCGATCTCTTGGGGGGACAGGCGGGCGAGCAAGCCCCGGACCCCTTCCATGAGACCGTTGATCAGTGCGACCTGGTGGATCATCAGGTCGGCATAGACCCCCACCAGCTCCTGCGTCCGCGCGGTCCCGCCAGCCTTCCAGTCGAGAAGGTAGGCGAGCACGGCTTCGGACGAACCGGCGGCGTGCAGCGCCGTGTACTCCTTGATCGTGCGAACGCCCATCTCCGCACCGAACTGCTCCTGCCCCTTTTGAAGTTCGACCAGCGCTTTGGCGCTGGCTCGCAGCACGTCCTCGACGCACGACAGGAAGCGCTCCTCTTCGGCAGCGGATGCCGGGGGCGCGTCCCCGGGGCGGATGGAACTGGCCAGCCGTGCCACCGCACCCGAGCTCCCCCCCGACGGGCTTTGAGCGGGCGCGCCGTGATGGGCACCTGCCTGCTCCGCCATTCGCTTGAATTCCGGCTCACCGACGACCTCGGGGAACTCGCGCTGGAGGATCGAAAGCGCGTACCCATGCGTCTCGGCCGGCATGGACGACAACGTGCCGCTGACCTCTTGAAGCATCGCGCCCCAGGACTGCCGGTACGCATCGTAGTGCGGCCGCAGCCGGTTGACCGACTGGTGCACATCCCCCATGTCGACGGCTGCCGTCCCCGCTCCGCCCCCGGGACTGGCTGCCGGTCGCGGTGGCGTCGCAACCGGTGCGGGGCTCGCCGCAACGTTCGGGACCGACGTGGTGTGGACCGGGGCGGGCATCGCCGGCGAGTTGTGCACCGACGTTGGGGAGTACGCAGCCGGGTTGTGCGCGACCGGCAGCCAGTCC
>OJGU01000350.1_pt1 | contig 29085 bp, 27 predicted proteins | sample 1594741 | NCBI WGS metagenome assembly OJGU01 (sample SAMN05416841, study PRJEB24817) | seawater metagenome | isolation source: Sea water | place: Canada:Atlantic | collected 2013-07
GCAACCGATGAGGAACGACGGCATGGGCTCTGGGGGCGCCGCTATGGCCGTTTCATCGAACTGGGGACGGCCCCTAGCGCAACGAGGTGGGCCGAGGGCTGAACCGATCCATGACCCAGCGGGTGAGCCCAGGGAAGTACCGAGCTACCGCATACACCCGCGGGTAGATCACCCGCGCTTTGCGGCGCTCGATCGCAGACAGGATCCGTTCAGCGAGCTGCGTCGTGTTCCCGACCGGCAACCCCTTGGTGGGGTCCTTGGCGTATCGGTCCACCGCCGCACTGGCCATATTGGTCTCCACCGGGCCGGGATACACCGTCACCACATGCACGCCGCCGGGAGCCACCTCGGCGCGCAGGGCTTCCGATCCCGCAGCCAACGCGGCCTTCGACGCGCTGTAGTGAACCATGCCCAGCGTCGGAGCGAGAGCGGCCAGTGACGCGATGTCGACGATCGTGCCTTGGCCTCGCTTGAGCATCCGCGGCAACACAAGCAGCGTCAGCCGGAAGGGGGCGAACACGTTGACCGTCAGCAACCGCTCTCCGTCTTCGGCCGAGATCTCGTGCGTGGGACCGACCACCTGAATGCCGGCGTTGTTCACCAGCACGTCGATCGGGCCCAGCGCTTCCTCGGCGGCCTCGACAAGGTCGGACAGCGAGTCCACGGCGCAGAGATCCGCAACCAGGCAGCGCGTCTCGACCGTGCCTTGCAACTCGGAGGCGACGCGCTCGAGTTCCGCCTCACGTCGCGCCACGAGGGTGAGATCGTATCCCGCGGCGGCGAGTCGCTTGGCGATCGCCTCGCCGATCCCAGCGGAGGCTCCAGTTACAAGGGCGTGCATCCGCCTCAGCGTATACCTCGGGTGACGGAACCACGGACGCCTGCGATCGAGACTGATGCTTAGTTGCGATAGAAGCGAGGCATTCCGCTGGGCGGCACCACAACGCGCAGGTCCACGTGTTCACCGGGTTCCAGCGTCAGACGCCGCGCGTACTCGCCGTGCGCGAAGAGGACGACGATCTCACAGTCGCCCGTCGGGAGCTCGTGTAGCTCGAACCGGCCGTTCTCATCCGTGGAAACCTCGTGCGCATTCGCTTCGCCCGCACACTCTGCGATGGCGATTCCAGCATGGCCGCGGATCGGCTCGCGATTCTTTCGATCGACGATCCCGCCGTGTACTTCCTGCGTTGTGTGCCCCGCGGAGCGAGTTTCGATGCGCGCGACCCTTGGCCGGGCCAGGGGTCGCTGGAAAGGTCGGGCGCAGCCGACCAGGGCAACGATGCTCGCAACTCCCACCCAGGCACGCACTCGATCACGCTATCATCGAACCCCCTTGGGCGCCGTGGCCTGAAGCGTCCGCGTCCCGTTCCGTTCCGCATTCGGAAGGTCGGCTCGGGCCGCTGTTTCATCAACCCAAACGTGGCCGTCGTGAACGCTGCCAGATGGCGAAGCCAAGCCCGCCAGTCACCGCGAGGGCCAGGCCACACGCGCCACCGCCGCGGGCACGATAAGCGGCGACGTTAGACGCGAAGTCGCCGGAAAAGACGTTCATTCTTCCTCGCCAGGTAAGAAATCTAGCGGCCGTGCATCCAACGAATGAGGACGGCAATCGGAGAGCTCCCGCCGTCCCCCTCCCAGACGTTCACAAGCGCAGCCATGGCTACCCCATACGACATCATCATCATCGGCGGCGGAAACGCTGGCTTTGCAGTTTCGAAGATCGCCCACGCCGAGGGAAAGCGACTGGCCTTCATCGAAGAACGCGACTTCGGAGGCACGTGCCCGAACCGCGGGTGTACGCCCAAGAAGGTCTTGGTCGCCGCAGCGCATGCCCTCGACGAGATTGCCCGCGCATCGGTCCACGCAATTGAGGTGGAGAAGCCGAAGCTCGATTGGGGCCGGCTCATCGCCCGCGCCCAGGACATGATCTCGTTCATTCCCGACGCGATGGCATCGACCGCGGGTAAACGGAGCGATGTCTACCGAGGCAAGGCTCGTTTCGTCGACCCCCATACGGTGGAGGTTGATGGTGTCGAGCTTCGCGGCGAGCACATCGTGATCGCCACCGGTTCGCGTCCGCGTCCCTTGGCGTTCGAAGGCGCGGAACATCTCGTCACCTCGGAAGTCGTCCTGAGTGACCCGAAACTCCCGGGTGAAGTGCTCTTTGTCGGCGGTGGGGTCATCGCGATGGAGTTCGCCCATGTCCTTCAGCGCGCCGGGAGTGATGTGACGATTCTCGAGGTCATGCCGCGCTTGCTGTCGCGTCTGGACGAAGACGCTGTGGCCGCCCTTCGAAAAGAGACCGAATCGTTGGGCACTCAGATCCACACCGGCGTCCAAGTCGAGCGGATCCAGTCCGAGAACGGTCGCCTCCGTGTGCACTACACCCTGCGCGGGGAAGCGCACTCCAAGCTGGTCGACCGGGTCGTCAACGGTGCAGGCCGGATCGCCAACGTCGACGGGCTGAACCTGGAGGCCGCCGCGGTCGAGCACGATCGCGGTCGGATCGCAGTGGATGCCTACCTTCGATCGACGAGTCAGCCGCACATCTGGGTGGCCGGCGACGCCCTGGCCAACTCGGCACAGCTCTCGCCGCTGGCGGGCTACGAAGGGAACATCGTCGGGCACAACATCCTGCACGGCCCACAGAAGACGCCTGACTACCGCACGGTTCCGAGTGTCGTCCATACCGTACCCGCGCTGGCCAGCGTGGGGTTGTCAGAAGCGCAGGCGAACGAGGAAGGGAAGAACGTCCGAGTCACGAAGAACGACATGGCCACGTGGTTCTCCGGGAAGTCGTACGGAGAGACGACAGCCTTCGCCAAGGTTCTGATCGACAAAGACACGGATCTCATCCTGGGAGCTCAGATGGTTGGGCATCGCGGCGAAGAGCTCATCCATGTCTTCGCGTTGGCGATGGCACACGGGATCACAGCCACCGCCTTGGCGGCCAGCCACTTCGCCTTCCCGACGTTCTCCAGCGACATCAAGAACCTGCTGTAGCTCAGAGCCTCCGTCAGGGCCGCCCGAACTTCATTCACGCGGCGGAATCATGGCGGGTCAAGAAGGGGTTCATCTTTTCTTGCCACCACTGCAAGTTTCGAACATCGCCGTGTTGCCATGGGGAGGCGGACTCCAAATGGTACTGACGATGCAAGAGACTCAACCCTCGCCCACGAACAAGCTCGACCGCCATGCGCCCCACGGCCGGTGTGCGATGAGCCACAGGACCCGATGGTTCGTGCTCCCGTTTTCGGTCGCGCTCCTTGCCTGCTCTGCTCCCGATGCGCAGCGCGAAAACGCAGAGCTCCGCGAGCGCATCTCGAAACTCGAGTCCCGCCTTGTCGCCACCGAGGTCCGCACAGAGCCCGACCTCTCCCCTTTCGCGGAAGGGTTGGTGCGGGCCGCGGAACATCACCACGCAGACCTCACCGTTCAAGGCCTGCCGGGATGCGGAGTGGATGGAGGCGCCTCGTTCCGAGGACAGACCCTCGTGACGCGCGCGGCGGGAGGAGAGAACTGCGAGATCCCCAACCTCGGCCTTCGCAGCCTGGGAAGCCCTTGCTCGAGCGACTACGACGTCCTCGTGAAAGTGGCTCCCCCGCTCTCAGGCGCCGATGTGGCCACCCACCGGATCGAGGTTCGGGACAGCCCACCCGACCCGCAAGGCAACGGCACGCATGGCTCGCTTGTGTTCGAGTGCGGGCATCCCTCACTCGTCGCAAAGATCAGGGTATTCGAACCCGGAGGCGGTGGGCGATAGCCCGGAACGCTCGGCTCAGCCCCCAAGCACCATGCCCATCAGGCACATCTCGTTCTGCGTCCCCCACCCTGGCGTCACCGGACCTTCGGCGTTCAGCGTGTTGTAGTCACACGTGACCGACAGCGTCTGATCTGCGCTCAGAGTGATCGGCTCCTCGTAGAAGTACATGAGCTGCCAGTTGAAGTCCCAGGCCGGCACGTTCACCGCACAGGTCTGTGCATCGCTGGAGACCACGTCGAGTCGGATGCGCTGCCCGAACTCGTGCATGTGGGGCAGGACCCCGTACAGCGTGAGTGAGTCGAGCCCGCTATCGCCAAGCAGGTAGGCGACGGGAATCTCCCACGTGTACTCCACGGACGCTTCACCCATCGGAAGCACCGCCGGCTCATCTTCGAAGAGCGTCTCCAAAAAGAGGTCGGGCAAGAACATGTCGGTGGGATTCTCGACCTCGTCTTCAAAACGGATTCGGACCTGCGTCTCGTCCGAGGAACCAATGTTGGCGGGGTCGGCGAGGTTGTAGTGAACCTGGACCACGACCATGTCGCCTTCGTTCACGGGCACGCCGGTTCCGTGGGGGAACTCGACGGCCCCCTGACCCGGTGCCCACGCGATGGGAAGCGACTCGTCTTCGGTCTCCTCGCCCGCGCCCTCGAAACAGGGCCAGCCGGCGCGGTCGGGGGACTCCGCATCCAGAGCGGCGAGACGGTCGAGGTTCGTCACGCCGTTGTCGTTGGTCTCGTCCGGCTCCAAGATGAAGCCCAAGACGTGGTGAAGGATCGCGTCGTTTCCGGGGATGATGTCGTATCCGGTCAGGAATCCACCGCTCGCCAACCCGGGTTCGATCAAGAAGCAGCGGTACTCGTCGAACTCCGCCAGCGGGCCGCCCACGATCTCGGGCTCGAAGTTCGGCGTCACGTAGTCCGTCGCACCTTCCAACGTCCCGGACTGGGGGACTTCCAGGTCATCCCGCGGATCGCCCTGCGCCTGTTCCGACTCGACCCACTCGGTGATCGTGTCGACCTCTTCGTCCGAGAGTGCACGGGAGTCGACAAAGTCGCCACACTCGCCATCACTCTGCGCAAGCCAGGGCGGCATCGTTCGCTCGGTCACCGCGAGTTGGGTCGCCGCCGCCCAGGTGACGGCGTCGGCGTAGTTGTCCAACGCAAACGGCCCAATCCCGCCCTCGCGATGGCACGTGACGCAGCTGTCGAAGTAGATCGGCGCGACGTCTCCCCAGAAGGTCCTCGAGCTCGTACTCCCAGTCTCATCGGCGCCATCGGTTCCGGTCTCGTCTCCAGTCTCGCTGCCCGTCTGGCCGCTGGTCTGTGAACCGGTGCTTCCGCCGTCCGCGGGCGGGGCAGCATCGTCGCCGCACCCGGCCAACAACACGACAGCGCCGATGAGTGCGCCGACAAACGTGGCGTGGTCAGGAGCGGCTCGAACACGAGAGGCAAAGAAAGGGGAGCGTAGAGATTTGTTCATGGGACTTCCTCGGGGGATCGAAGTGCAGAAAAGTCAGCCAGGTTCCAGGTGTTGAACCCGTGGTTGTGGAGGTGGAAGACAACGTCCTCATCGGGCTGGGCGGAGAACGGTGCGTCGAACTCGAACAGGCGGGCGTCAGAGGGCCCGGGGATGTCGACCGTGGTCTCCCACAGCAGCTGGCCACCGACGAACAGTGCGAGGTGTCCCCGTGCGCGTTCGACCGATGCCAGTGGTGCCCACCACGTCTCGACCCTGAGTGGGTCGCCAACCTCGAAACCACCGACGAGCGGCGTGCTCAAGGTGATGTAGTTGCACTGGCCCGTGTCTGCCTCGATGCCCTGACCCACCACGTGCCAGGGATGTGGCGAACAGGCCACCTGCTCGGGGCGGTGTTCCGGGATCGGGTCCTCCTCTTCTCCCACCAACGACCAGCCCGACGGATCCGTCATCGGGGCCCAACGAAGGCTCGAGACACCGGGCTCACCGACGGGGTCAGCCGCCGAGTCAGCACACGCTGACACCAGCAGGCCGAGCGCCAATGAGGCCGCACGTGCGGGAAAACGATTCATCGAGCAGTGGAACACCGCTTCGACTCATGGGTGTCACCGGCCGCAAAAGAAATCTGCCGGGGCCACGAGCCGGTCTCGCGGGTTGTTTCGCACTACTCTTTGGACCAGCCGTGGCGTTCACACTCTCCGACTACGACCGAGCGCAGTTCTCGAGTCTGTTCCGCTCCCCCATCTCCTGGGATGACGCGAAGCGGATTGGGGCCGAGGACCTTCGCTGGTGGCGCACGCTCTCGGACAAGCGCTCCGCGCTGATCCTCGCCCACAACGGCGGTGCGGTCGCCGTGCTCCGGCGCTCGGGCGGGATGATCACGGGCCTCGAGCTCAACGAAGGCGAGGCGGGCCGTCGTCTGCTGGGGAAGCATGGCTTCCGCCCAAGCGATGCGGTCAGGGAGGAGATGAAGCGGGAGTTCAGACCCGGACGCCCAGTGGCAGAAGCGGTGTCGGCAGCCTTTCCTCGCGGGGGTGTCGTCGAGCTCGGCACGGTCGCCGGGAAGCGCCGCATTCGCCTGGGAACGCAGGGAGTTCTCGAGGTCCGGCTCGACCGCGACATGGTCCGATCTCATAGTTTTGTGGTGGGGGCCGACGCCATGGAGCTCATCGAGGCGTTTGAGGCGGACAACACGTGGCGTCACCCCACCTTCGAGGGGGGCCACATCTCAGCTCGCACTCGCTCGGAAGCCTACCTCTACGTCGCGGTCCACGGCGGCGACGTGGAGCAGTCACGGTTACTCGCGGGCACGTTCGAGGTCGTCGCCACCATTCCTGCCGGACGTCGGCTCTTCCGCTTCCACCTCGATGACGCGACGGAGGACACCGCGCCCCACGAGCTCGGCCCTGGAGTCTCCTCCTGCCTCGATCCCTCTGACCTCGTGTTGTTCGCGAGTCGTGTACGCGCCGACCTGCCGGAGTCCGTGGCGGAGGGCACAGCGCTGCGCCATGCAGGTCTGCTCGCGCAAGCGTCCGCAGGGCTCACGCAGGCGATTCGTTTCATCCCACAGGGCGAGGAGCTCCCGCCTCTGGGCATCTACCGCACCCGCACTGGCGAGTATCATCGGATGACGCACCCAGACCTCTATCGTCGCTCTGAACTCGAGTCCGAGTCTCGACTGTTCTCAGCGTTGTCCCTCCAGTGGTCGGCGAAGGCGTAGCGGCGCGGCCCCAATCCGCGCGGGCCCCAGCTCGGTGCACGCCTCAGTCGCGCGGCCGAGTGGTCACGACGGGTTGGCCCTTGCCTGTGGCATCGATGACGAGCGTGCCCCCGATCGCCCGTTGCAGCTTCCCGTCTTCGCGGAGCACCCAGCACAGGCCGACGTCGAGCTCGAGCAACCGTCCGTCGGAGAGGGTCGATGTGCTCGTTGTCATCCCGGTCTGCCAGCCCCCCTCGCCCGATGAGCGCGCGTGGACGAGGTGATGGCGCCAAGCGGCGCCTCGCTGCCGGCATGTTGATGCCATTCACTGACACAGTTGGCCGGAGTCCTGCACGTTGATGACCCACTGCTCGTTCGGGCTTCCGCTGCAGCTGTAGTCCTGCACCCACTCCGGATCGATGTGACCGTAGGGGATGTTCAGGCACCGACCGGTTCCGCGGCTTTGGAGCACCCAGATCCCGGGGTCTGCCCCGGCGTTGAAGTCGACGAACGCCTGGCTGTCGGTCGGACCGCACGCGACCTGTCGCAGCCAGCCGTTGTTGGAGTGCAGGCACAGGCCGGTCAGTTCGTTCTCGAAACGCAGGACGGTCTCGTTCGTGTTCAGGTCGGTGCTCGCTTGCACGTCCCACTGTTGAGCAGGGCCGTAGTCGCAGTAATCCTGACGCACATAGGACCAGCTCGCGAAACCGTGGGCCTGGAGACACATGCCGCTTTTCACCTGAACGATGATCGCTTCGCCTCCAACGTAGCCCGCCATGGGGTCGGGGCTCGCCGAGAGACCGAGGTCGGAGTCGAGCGAACGGCCGGGCGGTGCGACCGCCGGCCCGACCTGTTCGCCGTCGAGGTCGACGATGGAGTACGCCGAGGCCAGCGATGACACGTCGTCGCCGTCGAGTTCGTCGGCAGCCGCCAGGTCCGAATCGTCGAGGGCCTCTTCAGGGACGGGAGACGACTCGTCGCAAGCGGCGAAGAGGACGAGGGTAACGAGGAAGGCGAAACTGGTTCGGCGTTGCATGGCTGCGCCCAGCCACTGCAACGCTCGTACCGCACGAGAGTTCCGGCGTGACCGCAGGCATTAGCCCTTCTTGAACGCGGACCACTTCAAGCAGCCAGTGGGACACCAACGGCACGTCCCATGGGACGCACGACGTCGGGCGTTCGACGCTCGATGTCCGAGGGACGCCGCTGCCCTTCGTGCGGAGTACCGTCCCACTGCAAGAACTTGCGCGCGTCGTCCGTGGTGGGGCCGACCGGCCCGCCCGGGTCACCACCGCCGTTGGCGGTTTGTCGTTCATCGCAGTCGGCTCGCGGATCGCTCGACAAATGCGGTGAAGGCGTTCAAGTGAAATGAAGTGGAGAGGCTTGGGACAACCCCAACATCTTCCTGATCTGCACGCTTGGCCACTCCGACTCGGCGGTTCGCAAGCGGCAGGAGATCGGGCGTGGGGTCCGGCTGTGTGTGGACCAGGCCGGGCGGCGAGTGGCCGATCCGAGCATCAACGTGCTGGAGGTGTTCGCCAACGAGAGCTACGAGGCCTTCGTCGCCGGGCTCCAGGAGGATGATGCGTGGGCGGGGTCCGAGCACGCGCCACTGCCCCAGCGGAGGCGAACGGCGGCGACGTCCAAGCCGGCGGCCGCGATGGCCTGGCACGACGAAGAGTCTCACGGGACGCATCGCCACCGACTTCCCTGTCCGCAGGAGAACTTCGGGCGATGTCGTTTGAGAACAATCACGTGCCGCAGCGGCCTAGAGTTTTGAACAACGGATCCGGTGAGGCCGTCCGAACTCGGCCTTGGAACGCGCGCTGGCCTACCTCTTCGCGGTCGCTGCTCTGGCGGGCGCCACGCTCCACGCCTCGCCCGCGGCCGCACGTATTGACCCGCCCCTGTACGCGCACTTCAAGTCCACCCAGCGCGTTCGAACCGAGCTCGGCCGGCTGATCCTCGACGACCTCACAATGTACCCGTCGAGCTCTCGGGACATGCCTGAACGGGTGCGCCGACGATGGGCTCGGAGCCGACCAAGATCCCTCATCGCGAGGAGGGCTGCGCTTCGGTACGGCAGCGTTGATTCCGGCACTCTAGCGGAGCCCAAGCGCGTTCACCTCACCGCCGAAGATCCACGCGTCTCCTGCGTGACCAACCTCCCCGCTCGAACGAAGGTCTCGCGCGAGGAATCCGGTCCGCACGACGACCGACCGGGCGTCGTCTGGACGTTCACCCTCCAACTGCCAACGACCCTTTGTGGCAAGCCCTATAAAACCGGCGACCAGCTGGAATGGACGTCGTTGACGGCTGCGCCCCACCCGAAGTAGCGGCGCACGTCCGCAACGTAGCGACTCGTCAACGACGAGGAGGTCGAGTCCAAGGCGCGCCGGGGCGTTTCGTCGAAGCCGTCAAGCAGGTGGCGAAGATCATTTCTCGGCGGTTGCGCGTTCGTATCATCGAGACACCTAGAAGATGCGTGGGACCCCGAGCGAATCCATGAGGCGCGCGCGAGTTCTCGCCGTTAGGCCTTCATCGAGACGATCTCGCCGCCGGTGAGCGACTCGTCCCCGAAGTCATCGATCGGAGCGCCGCCCTCTTTTCTGCAACCGACCGCGTTGAGGATCGTGTTGAAGAACTGGTTGTGGGTGACATCTCCTGCGTCGACGTAGTGGCCCTGCCGCAGGTAACCGTTTGCGTTGCCGGCGATGATCTGCGGGATGTTGGCGTAGCTGTGGTAGCGGTTGCCCAGGTCGTTGGTCCACAGCGCGATGGTGTTGTCGAGCAGGGGCTGCCCCAGCGAGTCGGTGTACTCGGCGAGCCGGTCGACGAGGTGCTTGAACATCCGACCGTGAAGGCGGTCGATCTCGTGGTGCATCATCTCGGCGCCGGGGATGGGGTCGCCCTCCGAGCCATGGGCGAAGATCCGGTGCGAGACCATGTGGAAGTTCGGCAGCCGCTCACCGTTGATGATGTACTCGGTGCCGTCGTTCCCATCGCCAATCTGCAGCGTGGCCGCGTGGTTGAGCTCGCAGGCGAAGGCGAGCGCGATGAGGTCGGCCTGCATGCGCGCGACGATCTCCCGGTTGTCGTTCTCCTGGGCGAAGTCCGCCATCGCCTCCATGGCGTCGATCTCCGTCTGAGGGGGGAGGGAGCAGGTCAGGTCCACTTCGAGGTCGCGGATCGACTGCTGGTGCAGCTCGAGCCGCTGGCGGTCGAGCGCGCTCAGCCGTGAGTTGCTGAGCACCGCGCCCATCTGGTCCTTGACCAGGTCGTTGACGCTCGTGCGCCGGGCTTGGATCTGCGCGACGATCTCGGCGTCGACCCCCACCAGGCCGAACTCCCGCTCGAACACGTTCCAGGGGTTCGGGTCCGCCGGACGAAGGTCCTGAGGGCCGCGGTAGGACAACACCTCGTTGATGTAGCCGGACATGCGACCGGCGTAGAGGGTGAGTGGCTCGACGCCCTTGTCGTTGAGCTGTCTCGCGATGACATTGTCGACCGACTCGCCTTCGGCCAGCGACTCGTTGCCCGCTGGCGTCACCGAGACCCGCGCAGCCGTGAGACACTGGTTGCCGCCGCCAGAGTGACCGCAGCCATTGCCCGGGAATGCGAACCGCGTGCCGCCGACGATGAGGAGCTTTTCCGCATGGTCGGCCAACTCGGAGACCGCCTTGTCATCGGCGACCATTCCCGCGGTGGTCAGCGCTCCGGGAGCTTCCGGCCAGAAGCGGTTGATCTCCTCACCCGTCTCGCACTGCACGCCGTTGGCCTGCCGCATCGCAACGAAGAAGCCGGGACTCTGTCCGCCCGCTCGAGCGGTGCTGGGCAGCAGGGACTGCAGGAGTGGCATCGCCATGACGGCGCCACCGGTACCAATGAGGAATCGTCGGCGATTGAAGTCCTTCATGATCAAGCTCCCTCCTGTACGACGCGGATGTGTAGGAATTCGTCCGTGGTGACCAGCTCGGTGAGCAGGTCGACGACCGTCAGTGAGCCCTCGGCGGACTCGGTGCCGAGCGCGTCGATCGCCTCGTCATCCGCATCGCGATGATCTCGACCGTACATGTACTCGAGCAAGTGGCGCGCGTAGCAGTCGTGCGCCTGCTTGCTGTCGGCGATGATGTTGCTGAAGTCGACCGCGTTGTCGAACTGGTGCAGTTCGCCGTCGACCGCGAACTCGTCCTTGGCGTTGACGGGCTGCCCATTGTCCATCGTGCGGTAGGCCCCGATGGCGTCGTAGTTCTCAAAGGCGAACCCGGCGGGGTTGATCAGGGTGCTGTGGCACACGGCTCCGCACGTTCCGTCTCCGGTATGGTCTTCCACGCGCTCCCGGTTGGTCTTCGTCGGGTCCGTCTCGACCGCTGTCACCTCATCCGGCAGGGCGGGCTGCGGGTTGCATAGAAGCTCGAAGCTGATGAAGGCGCCCCGGTGGATGGGGTCGGGGTCGATCTGATATGCCCGCGACATCAGGAAGCCCAGGCGGGTGAGCATGCCTGAGCGCCGCGAGGCGTCGAGTTCCACCCGCTCGAACTCGGACCCTGCTGGGCCGTCTTCGATTCCGTACAGCGCCGCAAGCTCGGCGTTGGCAAAGGTGTGGGTCGACGTCAGAAGCTCGCTGTACCCCTGGTTCTGGTCGAAGACGACGTCCTCGATGAACCGGTAGGCCTCTTCCTGCATCATCGGCCCAAGGTCCATATTGTACTGCGGATAGAGTTCGGCGTCCTTGCTGCGGTCCAGGTAGAGATCCACCTTCAGCAGCTGCCGGTGCAAGTCGAGCACGGTGTCGCGAGCTCTGTCGTCCTGCAACATCCGGGCAGCGTGCTCGCGGACCCCCTCCGTTCCGTCGAGGTCGCCTTGCTCGGCCGCGGTGAACAACTGGTCGTCCGGCATCGAGTTCCACAGCGCGTAGCTGAGCCGGGAGGCAACCTCGTACCCATCCAACTTGATCCGTCCGTTGTCGCTTGGTTCGCCGTCGATCACCCGGTACACGAACAGAGGCGACTGCAGCATCGCTTGCAACGTGAGGTGAATGCCGGCTGCGAAGGGGTCCAGGTCGGTGTAGTCGGCCGCGGCGCTGTCGAACACGGCGGAGAGGTCCTCGATCTCGGCATCCGTCAGCGGCCGGCGATACACCTTCATTCCAAACGTCTCGATGAACTCGCGGCCGCGCTCCGAGGTTTCCTGCCCCACGTCAGGCGGCGTGATCCGGTCGAAGATGACATTGTCCGCAATGACGAGTTCGGCGATCGATTCGGCAGCCTTCTGGTAGTCGGCCCACAACGTGGCTCCAACATCGAACTCGGATCCCGCGTTGTCGAAGCCTCCTGCGACCGGGTCGCCGACGAACGCGTCCGAGAGCCCGGTGATTTCATCGATTTCCAACAGGTCGCGGACGGTGTTCTCCCACTGGCGGTGGCTCAATCGGGGGAACTGGCTGTCCTGCTGGTTTTCCTCGACCGGCGGCTCGTCGTCGTCGGTGCTGTCAGAGCCATCACCGCTCCCGTCGTCACTCTCGCCCATCCCCTCGTCGGCAGAGTCCGCTCCAGGCTCGCCCCCATCGGCTCCCCCGGCGGACCCGTCCCACCCGTAGTAACAGCCCGTCAACAACAGGCTTGCGATGACCGAAACCCCAACTCGCATCTCACTCCAAGAGTCTCAACCCGCGATCCGTGCGGCAAACGGTGGTTGTGTGGGCGCTCGAACGCAATCGACGCGGGAGGAAGGAAGACCTGCGCAGGCCGTAGCCGACGCTACGAAGCACGCACGTCCAGCTGTCCAAGACCGCGCGCGTTCCACCTCCGTTCCAGGAGCTCCACGCCGGTCCTCAGCCCACACCCCGCTCGGTTTCGTCTCCCCAACGACACGAGGCGGCGGTCGCATCTGCCCAACGACGGCAAGGGTCGCGCACGCGTAGTGTTGGAGGGCGCATGTTGGACCTCGAGCACTGGACGCCTCGGCCCCCTCCCACAAACGCATACGCGCAGGGGCGACATGTCTCGCTCGTTCCCTTTGACCCGGAGCGACACAGCGAGCAGCTCTGGCAGGCGCTGGGCGGCGACGCTCGCGTCAACGACCGCATCCGATACTTCGGCTGGCCCGCCGTCGCCAGTGCCGCCGAGTTCTCGGAGCACCTGCTGCGGTGCATCGACGGGGGTCAGTGGGCATGTTGTGCGTTCGTCCCCACCGCGACCGGGCGGGCGGAAGGCATGGCGAGCTACATGCGTACAGACACCCAGCACGGGTCGACCGAGATCGGCTGCGTCGCCCACGGGACGAGCTTCGCAGGCAGCACCGCCGCAACCGAAGCCCACTATCTGATGGCCCAGCGCGTCTTCGACGAACTTGGCTACCGCCGCTACGAGTGGAAGTTGGACGATCGCAACACGCCGTCTCACCGAGCAGCGCTGAGGTTTGGGTTCACATTTGAGGGCGTGTTTCGACAACACCGGGTCGTGCCCTCGGGCAACCGTGACACCGCCTGGTACTCCCTTCTCGACCATGAGTGGCCCGTCGCCGGCAGGGCGCTCTTGGAGTGGCTCGACCCGTCGAACTTTGATGCGCACGGAAATCAGCGACGCCGCCTCCAAGACCTCCGCGATCAAGCCCGCTAGCCGAGCTCCGCCCACCAACGACACCCGCGGCACAGCTGGTCAGCGGTGGCTCAATAGTTGTGAACCCAAACCCCGCCGGCGAAGTAGCTGTGCGGCGTCCCCACCCTCAAGCTCCAGACCTCCACATCGCCGACGTCGGCCTCGACACCTTTCAGCATCACATCACCGTCGGTCTCGCGCAGGCGGTCCCCCACCCGTAGCTGACGCGCCGCACGCCAAGACCCATCCGCCCAGATTGGATGCTCGGCGGTGACGCGCAGCGTACGGTCGCCGAGGTCCAACACGAACACTTCCGGAGCACGGCGCGTATGCACCCCGAGCACGGGTGCGTACGCCAGCGCGTCATCGACGAGTGTCAGGACCTGGTCACCGACCTCGACCTCCTCGATCGGCGTTGCCCCGCGCTCGAGCTCGATGGGCGTGCCGGCGGGAAAGCACGGCGGCTCGCCATCGCTGCCCACCCAGTCCGGGTACACCGAGTCGCTCGGCACGAGGTACCGATGCCCCTCGCCCTCGAACTTGCGAAACGGGCCTTTGCGGACGTACGGGCCCGTCGCCACGTGCACCGCCTCCACGTCGGTCTCCTCGCACCAAGCCTGATCGATGCGACGCTGGCATTCCGTACGCGCTTCGGCCGGGGTCTCGCCCGCAGCCCAGCAACAGCCACGGTAGAATGCGATGGGATCGTCAGGCCGCACTTCGACCAACCGGTTTGCGGCGCACTTGCAGTGCCGGCGCTGGTAGCGTTCCCCGCGTGTCGCGAGCCTCCGGCACTCACGCAGTGCAGCTGGCTTGGTCTCAGCGGCGGACGCCATGCATCCGTCCACGAAGAAGTACGGCGCCGGCCGGGGGACGAGGTGGTGCGCAAGCTTGGGCACCTCCGGTGGCTTCGCGACGGCCCGTCCGACGTCGGGCGCGGGGCCATCCTGCTCTGGCAGGCTCCCCGACAGCGGAGCAGAACTGATGTTGGGCTCCGCCGGCTCGGACGAATCCGGTCCGCCGCAAGCCACCGCAACGAGGACGCTGAGTCCCCACAGCCGCCCGGTGGTGCCGCCCATCACCTACGACAGACGGCGCACCCACCTGGAGGTTGCACCGCAACATCACTTGGCCGCCGCGTCGCTAGGCAGAGAGCCCAACGACCTCGCGGATGTGCTGTCCATTCACCGCTTCGCTCCGAAGGAAGTGAGCGACACCCGCTCGAGAGACCGTCCCTCCTTTGCGGTCGGAGGTTTGGAACGTGTCGGCTTGGCCATCGGTCAGGAATCCGGTCCGCGCGATCGTCCACTCCAGGTTGGAGTCTTGGATCAACGCCTCCATGCGACCTGCCGCGTTTACGATCGGAGGAACGGCCAGCTTCATGACGCGACCGAACAGATCCTGGTCGGGAAACAACAGGGCGGACGAGGTCACGAGGAGGCGAGTGACACCGGTTTGCTGCATCGCGTGAAGAATGGCTGAGGCGCTGTCGGAGTAGATCGCAGCCGCGAACTTCGTGGGTACCCGCGGGCCCAGGGCCGACACGACGACGTCGTGGCCGGACATGACCGACGCGAGGAACTCGGGGTCGCACGGGTTGCCGACCCGGACCTCCAGGCGCGGGTGCTGGAGGTCGCTCAAACGGTCGGCGCTGCGGACCAGCGCTGTGACGTGATCGCCGGCCGCGAGGGCCTGGTCGATGAATTGGCGCCCTGTTCGCCCGTTGGCACCCAATACGAGGCTCTTCATGAACCCAGCATGGCTGTGCACGAGTACTCCGTCACGGCGCATAATCAGGACCCAGCCGTGCAAGAATGCACACCGTGAACTGGAACGACATGGCGTACGTGCTCGCCGTGGCCCGGTCGGGCACGCTGCTCGGAGCTGGCGAGGCCCTGGACGTCGCTCACACCACTGTGGGGCGTCGGCTACGAACGCTGGAGGAGCAGTTGGGGGTGCGCCTGTTCGACCGAACCCCCAGCGGCCTCGTTGCGACGGCTGCGGGTGAGGACCTCGCAGCGGTCGCTCAGCGGATGGAGGACGACGTGCTCTCGGTGCAGGGTCGCGTGCTCGGTCGTGATGCGCAGCTGCGGGGCGAGCTACGCGTCGCCACGGTCGACGCTGTGTTCCTCGCCTTCGAGCGCGTGTTCACCTCGTTCATGGAGCGGTACCCGACGGTCGAGTTGTCCGTCGCGTTCTCCCCGGACCGTGTCTCGCTGACCCGTCGGGAGGCGGATGTTGTGGTGCGCCTCTCGAACGCGCCGCCCGACACCCTCTTCGGGCGCAAAGTTGGGTTCGTGCAGTTCGGCGTCTACGCATCGAAGTCGCTGGTCGAGCGCGTAGGGCGAGGCGCATCACTCGGTGCTTACCCATGGATCGGCTGGACCGGTGGTCCGAACCTGCGTTGGTTCGAAGGTTGGCTTGCCGAACACGCCGCGGGTGCGAAGACGGTTCTACGGCTCGGGGACCGAGGCTTGCTCATGGCGCATGCCGTGCGTGCGGGCATCGGAGCGCAGATCCTGCCCTGTGTCCTGGGCGACATCGACCCCGCGGTCGAGCGCATCGCGCCCCTCGACGAGCTCTTCCGAATGGACCTGTGGGTGCTGACGTTGGCGGAGCTGCGCACGAACAGCCGCGTACGAGCGTTCATGGATCACATGGGCGACGCGCTGGCTGAGCACCGCGCAGCACTCGCGGGGGTCCACACCACCGACGCGTGAACCCACCAGAGGCAGGGCCTCCTGTTCCACGTTTCTCCAGGCGCTACTTCTCCCCACGGGCGTATCTCTTCAAGACCACCGCCTGCTTCTGGTCGACCACAATCGCGGCCGCGTTGGCCTCGACATCGAGCTCACCTTCGTGCTTGGGGGCCTCGGTTCGCACCTCGATCGCAGCAGCGACGAGCTGCCCGCGCTCGAGGCACTCTGCCGCGGCGACATACTCGGATGCCTCGGCCCGCCCTTTCTCGTCGTCGATCGGCGCCATGCAGGCTCGCCCCAGCGGCGTTTGCCGACGGCGTTTGGCATCGAGCGTGATGCCAGCAATCCGTTGCGCCGACGCGGCGCTAGCATCAGCGTTCGGCCCGTCGGGGAACTTCCGACCGACGGCCAGGTAGACAACCATTGCTTTCCCCAAGAGCCCCGCGGACTCGAAGCACTCGGCGGCGTCGATGAGATGTTCGTCAGCTTCTGCGTCGTTCTCCGAGGCCGCGTTGTAGGCAGAGATTTCGCGAACGGCACATTGCTCGAAGTCGAAGGTTGCCTCGCTCGCGTCGCTCTGTACTTCGGCCGCGGCGTACGGCACGGACGCCTCACCCTGCGGCACTCGAGCGGCTCCCCCCGCTCGATCGCGGGTGAGCGTGGGCGTGGGACCTTGCGCTGTGACTGACGCGGCCGGACCGGAGGCGGGTGTGGGCGCGAGTGTGGTACCGCTCGAACTCGCTGAAGGCGCGGGAGAGGAGATTGAGGTCGACAGGGCAGCCACGAACAGACCCGTGGCAGCGAGGATGGGAAGGCTGAAGTGCATCATCGGTGTTGGTGTGGGAGGCGGGGAAGACGGCACTGGAGTCGTCGCGGTTGGCACGCCTCCAATCGCCGCCGCGGCGCCTGCCCAGCTGCGCCGCGTGTCGAAAGTCTGGTCCAGCGAGTTCCGCATCCGCCGTAACCCCTCGTGGAGCTACCAGCGGACGGTCCCGTGGGGTCGCTCGAGGGAGGCGGCGATCTCCCGTGTTGTGCAGTCGCCATAGAAGCGCTGGACGACAACCTCGCGAAACGGTTCCGGGAGGGCCTCGAGGGCGTCGCTGATGGCCTCGGCGAGTTCGGCAGACTCGAGCGCCTCAGACGGGGATGTCTGAACAGCGTCCGGTCCCAGCCGAACCCGGGCTCTCTCCCACGCCATCGCCCGGCGCGCACGGCCCCGAAGCCCATTGCGGATCACCTGCTTGAGCCACGGCTCCCGCGCGCGTGGAGCCTGCGGCTCGGCAACCGCCTTGAGCATCGCGTCCTGAACCGCATCCTCCGCGTCCTGTGGAGACACGAGACCGCGAGCGAACCGACGCAGGACCATCGACTCGAGCTTCAGGCTCGCCGTTGCGCTCTCCATACATGGGTACGATGCACGAGACCCCCGGAGTGTTGGCGCAATCGGAAAAAAATCAGGACACGTCCAACGATTGGCGCGGCGAAGGACACGGCGGGGCCATTCCCGGACGCCATGGACCCGGCGCGGAGCGCATGCGAACACTCAACGGATACCCGATCCTCCAGACCTCACCGAAGCGTAGCCAGTCCGCCAGAACCACGATGTCCGAGCACAGACCGACCTTCTTCCCTGCACCCGCCAACTTCCGGGCGTGGCTGGAAGAACACCACGCGACGAGCGATCACCTCTGGGTCGGCTACTACAAGAAGGCGACGAACAAGCCGTCGGTGACCTGGGAGGACACGGTCGAGGAGGCGCTCTGCTACGGGTGGATCGACGGGATCCGGAAGTCTCGCGGCGATCAGAGCTACGTCATTCGCTTCACACCTCGCAAACGGCGGAGCGTCTGGAGTCAGAGGAACATCGACCTCGTCGAACGGCTCACCGCGGAGGGCCGCATGAAGGCCGAGGGTCTCGCCGCCTTCGCCTTCAAGGATCTGCACCCCGATAGTGGTTACGCCACAGCCAGGCTCGACGGAGCGTTCACGGAACAGATGCTCGCCCGGTTCAAGGACGCGGCGGATGCTTGGGACTTCTACCAAGAGCAGCCGCCGGGCTACCGAAAGCAGACGGAACGTTGGGTGACGAGCGCGAAGCGTGAGGAGACCCGGGAACGTCGGCTGGCAACGCTGATCGACGACTCCGGGAACCGGCTGCGCATCAAACAGCTTCGCAAGGGCTGAAGTTCCGGCGCGTGGTGGTGCAAGGGGCGGCAGGCCCACGAAAGGGGCGGAGAGTCCCTCGTAGGCGCAGGAATCCAGAGTACACGCTGTCTGTACCTCAAGCGTTCGTCGATCCCGCGGAAGCCCCCTCAACCCGCGGTCCCTCGATCGACTCGAAATGCTCGAACGGTTCTTCCAACCACCGACGAAGAATCGCCACAGCTCTCGAGGCATGGAGACCGTCCATCACGCGGTGGTCGAAGGTCGCGGACAAGCGCATGACGTTTCGAACCTCGACTCGCCCCCCGACCGCAACGGGTGCTTCGTGGATCGCTCCCATCGCCACGAGGAACGGGACACCGGAGAAAGGGACAAGTGGCGCGTACGCGTTGTCGAGTCCCAGGGAGCCAATGTTGGTGACCATCACGGAACCAAACGGATCCTTGGGTACGCCGAGCCATCGCAGGTCCAAGTTCAGCACGTAGGCGAGGAACGTGATGGCTCTCACCGCGGGACCAACGAGCATTCCGGGCACGCGCCGCAGGAGGGACCGGGAGCGCTCGAGTTCGGAGCCGTTCTTCCTGCGGACTTCAGTGGCCCGCGATTCGAACTCGTCCATGATCTGGGGCAGGCTCTTGCGGTGCGGTTGCTCGATCTTCACCCCCGAAAGGTCGATCTTTCCTGACTGAGGATCTTCGATCGCCACCTGGAAGAACACGCCGATCTTCGCGCGTTGGTAGAGTCCACCCCATCGGAGCAAGACGTTGAGCTCGGGAACCTCTTCGAGAACGACCCCGATGACCTTGGCCATCAGATGCGACACGGTGAGATGCCGGCCCGTCGCGCGCCGGAACGTTTCGACGTAGCGCACAGCTTCGTCCATGTTGATCGTCGCCGAGCCATAGATCGAGGGGTCGTAGGCGGTACGCCACGTGCCAAGCGAGATGTGCCGGAAGGTGGAGAGTTCGAGCCGCCCCTCGAGGTCGACGTTGGGCATGGTCTCCAGTCACGCATAAACCGAGTCCCCCTGACCGGCAGAATCCGCGCGCGATCCCAGGGCAGCGGGCGAAGCTCGGGGGAACTGTCCCCGATCCCGCCGGGTAGGATTCCCGGTTCGGAGCAGCCAACTCGACCCCGCCTCCGCGGGCTCTCCGCATAGGAGCCCACGGTGACGGCAAAGTCGCTGGACTGGGTGGGAGCCGGCGAGGACGATCCGGCCCTGGCTGTCGACGCCCGTCCCCTGGTTGTGCTCCACGGAGTCGGAGCCACGCCCCCCTAGCGCGGGACCATGTCCTTGATGCCGCTCAACTCTCCGAGATCCGGCATGAGCACGATCTCGATCCGTCGGTTGAACTGGCGGCCCTCTTCGGTGTCGTTGGTTTGGATCGGGTCATATTCTCCGAATCCAGCTGCCGAGAGGTGGTCGGGCGGAAACCCGTTTTCGATGAGGTAGTCGACGACCACGACCGCGCGTTGCGTGCTCAGCTCCCAGTTCGAGCCGTAGCGCCGGGTCTTGATCGGAACATTGTCGGTGTGGCCGCCGATCATCAGATCGCGGTGAGCAACCGAGGCGAATGCGTCCGCGATTTCGTCCAGGGCTGCCCGTCCAGCGGGTTTGAGATCCGTCTTGGCGGTGTCGAACAGAACGGCCGAAGCGAGTTCGACGTTCATGCGGCCCTTGCGGAAGTTCACGGTGACCGTGCCTGCGCTGATCAGGTTCTCCAGCCTGCCGAACAGGTCTCGAAATGTCGCCAGCTCGATGCGCCGACGCTCCTGCTCGGCGCGAAGCTCCGCGAGATCGGCCTCCGAGGCGACGCCCTCCGCTTCGAGCGAAGCGATCCGCGCATCGCGTTCTTTCAGGTCCCTTTCAAGCTGTGCGATCTGTTGCTGCAACGAATCGCTGTGCTGCTGCTCGGACGACAGCTTGGTGTTGGCATCGTCGAGGCTCGTTTGAAGCTCCTCCCGACTGGGGCTGCACCCCGTTCCAACACCGAGCGCCACGAGAAACGCGAGGACGACAGGAGTGTGTTTGCGGTTCGACGCGATCACCATGGCGGTTGAACTGGGACCGCTGGGGATCCGAAAAGGCGCGGATCTTGCGGCCAGGTCGTCCATTGAGGACGGGGTCGTGTTCAATTCTGCGGGCATCGCAACGGGTCGGATGGCCGGCGCCTGGCAGAGTGTGGAAAGAAGCCAGCGCGAAGGAGGGCATCGCACGCCGTACCGCAAAGCCGGGTCGCAGCGGCCAGTCAGGGCCAAACGCGCGGCAGGGATCGGGTGCTTCTCTCCGCAGACGTCACACGTTCGAATCACGATGCCCGCCCCCAGCGTTCGAAGGTTGGCGCCCGGAGATTCCGTCGGGCCCCGCGGGAAGGCCACCGCCGTGTACCAAGGGGACAAATCGAACGGGTATGCTCTCGCGCTCCGAGAACCCACCCGGGTCTCGAGTGATGACCGACAATACCTGTGAATCTCCGTCGGGCCCCAAAGGGAGCACGATGCGCCCGCCGACCGCAACTTGCGACAGCAACTGCTCAGGGACGGCTCTCGCCGCGGCCGCGACCATGATCACGTCGAAGGGAGCCCGCTGGGGCCAGCCCTCACGGCCATCGCCCTCACGGACCTCGACCGCCCCATAGCCCTCGGCACGAAGTGCTGCCTGCGCGGTGGAGGCGAGCGGTTCGATGAGTTCGACCCCGAACACCTCCGCCCCCATCTCCGCCAGGACCGCGGCTTGGTAACCCGAACCCGTCCCAACGTCGAGTACACGGTCGCCAGGTTGCACCTCCGCCAGCTCTGTCATGAGCGCCACGATGTACGGCTGGCTCATCGTCGCCCCGTGGCCGAGTGGGAGTGGATGATCGTCGTAGGCGAACTTGCGCTGCGAGGCGGGAGCAAACGCTTCTCGCCTGACCTCGCGCATCGCGTCGAGGACGCGGGAGTCGTCGATGCCTCGCCGGACGAGTTGGTCGCGCACCATGGCCTCACGCGCTCTCGATTCGTGAGCATCACTCACGCCGTAGTCTCCCAGTCGGCCGAGAGCGTCTCGAGTTGATCGTAGCCGGGAAGTTCCGAGAGGTCGGGCACGATCACGATCGCGATCCGGCGATTCGCGGCGCGCCCGGCTTCGTCGAGATTGGGCTTCACGGGGTGGAACTCTCCTTTGCTGGCGGCACTGATCCGCCCCGGCGGGACGCCCGCCTCCAACAGCGTGTGCAGAACCGTGAGCGAACGGCCTGCGCCAAGCTCCCAGTTGGACGGGTACGCCGACGTATGGATTGGGACATTGTCGGTGTGTCCAATGACCTGAAACCTACGGTCGGGGATGGTGGCCAATCCTGCGCCCACCTCGAGCAACGAGGCCTTTCCCGCAGCCGTGAGCCCGGCCTTTCCACTGGCGAATAGGATGTCCATGGGGAGTGTCAAGACCATCTGCCCATCGAGGATCCTGACGTCGAGCTTGCCGGCGTCGATCAGCGCGCGGAAGCGACTGAGCACGTCCCGGTACTCGGAGACCCGACGTTCGGCGGCAAGCTTGCGTTGGGTCAGTTCGATGAGCGCCAAGGACACCGTTGCGAGCGACTCTTTCAGGGCGGCCCGGCGCACGAGCACCTGCGCCAACTCCTGCTCCCCCGCCGCGACTGCGCGCTCGAGGGCTGCGATCGCCTGGCGCTTGTCTGCGATGACCGCCTGCAAACCGGCGACCTGACGCGCGTACCCATCGGCCAGTTGCCGTGACTCATCGAGCGAAGTCTCGAGCTTCGAACGCCGCTTCGACTCCGCGCCAAGTTGCGCGACGAATGCGTTCTCGCGCTCTTCGTGCTGCAGCCGTAGCTCGGCCAAGTCTGCGGACGTCGTGTCGAACCTGCGCTGGAGATCGTCATGCGTCGCTCGCGTGACGCAGCCGCCGGCCAGGAGAGCCGCGCTCAGCACCATGCAGATTCGTGTTGCACCCATAGTTGGAAACTGTGTTCGGTACCCGGCACGCCTGGTCCGCATCATCGGCAGCACGACCCTGCGCACGCCGCAAAGCCTGCACTGAGTTCCCGGGTTCGGATCACGACAGCCGGTGAGGGTCGATCCTGCCATCGGGCTGCCGCTCATGGGCCTGCTCGCGCTCTGCCAGCCTCTTGATCTCGAGCATCATCTTACGGCTCATCACGAAAGCAATCGCCTTGATCGGGAAGCTGCCAAACGTGACGCGACTCTTCCAATCCGGGGTGTAGTCATAGCGACCTCTGGTGAGGAGTCGACTGCCGCCATGGGGACCAGGGTTGACGATGAACTGCCAGGTGGATCGTCCCCAGCGATCATCGACTCCGATATCCGCGGGTGACCCAAACAGCACGAGGGCGCGAGGAGGATCCACGATCTCGATTCGTAGCGGCGGTGTCTCGGGATGCAGATAGATCTCTTCGCCAACCGCCGGATGCTGATGTTCGGGCAGAATCTGCGTTGTGTTGATGATCTCGCAGCCGACAATGTTCTCGAGCGTCTGATAGCTGTAGAAACCGCCACGGCGCTGTCCGATCTGGGCAATCCATGGCCACACCGCCTCGGGGGGCGCATCGACGCCAGTTCCCATCGTGTACGACCACTTGGGCTCGGGCACGAACTCGTCACCCGGAAGAGAATCGGTGCTCTCTGTTCCGACCGTGCCCCACCGCAGGCGCCGCTGCGCCATGAAGGGAGTTGCGACCAGGTTCCACGCGATGAGGGTGGCGCCCTCGAGCGCTGCCAGAACCCCAACCCCGGGGGGGCGAGCCCGGATCGACTCACGGTCGTGGTCGGCCATTGTTCCACTCGGGGTTTTTTGGCGTATCACGACCATCGCCGTCGAGCGACGCGAACAAGAGTTCCATCGAGGGGGTCTCGATGCCGGACCGCGCGGTGAGGAGGCGGAACTCCCTCGCCAGCCGTACGCCCTCGGGCCGAGCCCCCGGCGCATGGCCCAGCTTGATCGACGCAGTCTTGTCATTGACCCAACGACGCATGACCCCCAACAGCAGTGCCTTGGGCACCCACTCGAACACGCGGTGATTCCGCGGCGTGATCGGGACTCCGTTTGCGCGCAAGACCCGGTAGCCCTCGCGAATCGAGCGAACCATCAAGCGCATTGTTGCGTCATCCCGCGTGAGCCGAGTGGGGTCACCACCAGCCCGGTACAGCGCGCACAGCGTCGGGAGAACCTCGGCAACGTGGGTCTTGAGCCACGCGTCCATGTTCGAGCTGATCGAGACGGGGAATCCGGCCTCGCTGATCGCGTCTGCAATCGCGACCACGCGCGGCGAGCGGGCCCCGCTGACTTCTCCAATCGTCGTCGCCTGCTCCCGAGCGGAGGTGATCACGTAGCGAAGAATGTCGCCGTGCATGACCGCAGCGGCACCGGGAAACCCAAGGAGCACCCGCTCCCGACCCAGTGCCCGGATCATCTCTCCGGGTCCCGCGGCGTTGTTTCCGAAGAACACGACGTGAGGCGTGCGGTCGTTCGCCGCGAGGATCGGGAGCACCTCGGAGACTCGGTGCTTGGGCAAGGGGACGAGCACGCAGTCGTAGCGATCGGTGGGACTGAGGCGCTCGATCAGCGGCACCGCCGTGGTCGTTCGCTCCGAGGTCACTCCGTCCTCCAGCTGGATGCCACGCCCACGCAGCTGCGCCAATCGCTGCCCCCTGGCAAGCAGGGTCACTTCGTGTGAGGCCCGCGACAGGCGAGCCGCGTACAGACAACCGATGTTGCCAGCGCCGTAGATCAGAAGTCGCATCGTTCCTGGAGTTGCGACGACAAGACTCGACCGGGACGGCAACTGTTGCGTCCCGAGGACGAGGAGCTCGGTGTGTTCGCGCGATGCCGTCGGTCAGTGCCTGAGCGGGTCTGCGGAGTGTGCTGCAGACCACACCCGACGGGCCTCGGCTTTGCTCCACCCCTCGGGCGGGAGTAGACCGAGGCGGCAAAGTCGAGCTGTGTCATGCGTCGAGAGCCGTCCATCATCATCGTCGGCGGGGGCCCTGCAGGTTCAGCGGCCGCAATCGAGCTGCGCCGCCGAGGTGTTGGCCGCGTCACGATCCTCGATCGCTCTGCCTACCCAAGGCTGAAGGTCTGCGGCAGCGGGCTCTCTCCCAACGCACTCCGCGAGCTCGAGCGGCTCGAACTCAAGGACATCCTCGCCCCGCTGCACATCCCCATGCGAGGGATCGTCGCGGTTGGTCCCGGAGGACGCTCCATCGAGCTTCGTGGCGATCACGGTGCCTGGATCGTTCCGCGCACCGACTTCGACCACACGCTGCTTCGGGAGGCGGGCCGGCTGGGTGCCGAGATCCGCGAGAAGACCCGCGTGCGCGCGCTGCTCAGAGATGACAACGGACGAGTTCGGGGTGTCCGCACCGCAGACGAGGAACTCGAGGCGGACCTGGTCATCTGCGCCAACGGTTCCCCCTCGCAGTTCGAGTTCGACCACAGCCCGCGCTACGGCATTCGCACCATCATGGGCTGGTGGAAGGGCGCCACCCTCCCCGCGCCCGATCAGGGGATCTTCGCGTGGTCGCGGCAGCTCGATGGCTACTACGCGTGGGCGTTCCCCGAGCCCGGGGGCGTGGTCAACGTGGGCCTGACGATCGCCGAGCGCTCCGCGGCGAGCCACGGCATTCGGCCGCTGTTCGAGGAGATCCTCGAGCAAGAGTTCAGCGACGTGCTGCGCGGTGCGGAGTCGATGGGCCCGTGGAAGGGGCATCCGGCCACCGTCACCACCCGCATCTCCTCCGAGTTGGTCCAGCCGCACTGCATGTGGACAGGCGAGGCCGCCCGACTGGTCTCCCCGGGATCCGTCGAGGGCATCGGGTTCGCGTTGCTCAGTGGCCGTATCGCTGCAGAGCTGTGCGAGGAGCACTTCGATCCGATCCGCGGATTCTCGAGCTGGCATTCGCAGCTGTATCGCTCGCGACTCGCTGTCCGCATGCTGCCTAAATTCTTGGCGGGTGAGGCGTTCGTTCGCCTGATGCGCTCACGCGGCACCATCCGCATGCTGTCCCGTTTGGCGGACCCCAAACGCATGGGTCAGCTCGCCGCAACGGTCGTCGGCGAGCGTTGATCCATCCGGATCGGAGGTGACGGAGCCCCGGTCGAGTCCGTGGGCGGCCGCCCGCGGGTCGCTCACCGCGACGGTCTGTGCGACCCGGAGTCGGCGGCGCCTCGAGCACGCCGGACAATCATCCCCCCTTGAATGGCCAGCACGGGCAGGACACTCATCGCCAACACCAGAAGCCACCCGGCGGCAGTCGGAGGAACGATGGAGAGCGCCCCGGCCAGCGCCGGAACATAGACCGCGAGCAGCAGCAGTCCGACGCATGTCGCCACCGCGAGCCAAACGAGTGGGTTGCGGGTGACCTCGTTGCGAACCACGGGCCCTTCGGGCCTCCGCATGTTGAACACATGAAAGGTCTGGGTAAGGGCGAGCGTCAGAAACGAGACGGTGACTGCGCCCTTCGGGCTCAGCTCGAACACGAACAGTGCCAAGCCAAATGCCGCCAAGACGGCACAGGTCATGATGGAGCCGTGCGCTGCAATGCGCATCCAGTGTCGCCGCGTCACGATCGCCTCCCCCGCCTTCCGCGGTGGCCGCCCCATCACATTGTCGTCGGCTTGGCCCACGCCGAGCGCGAGGGCTGGAAAGACATCGGTCACCAGGTTGAGAAACAAGATCTGCAGCGGGAGCAACGGGAGCGGGCCGGCAAACAACGCCCCCAGCGCCACCACGAGAACCTCGCTGAGGTTGCAGGACAACAGATACAGCACGAAGCGGCGGATGTTGTCGAAGATCGCCCGTCCCTGGGCGATGGCGACGGCGATCGTCGCCAGGTTGTCGTCCTCGAGCACCATCGAAGCGGCTTCCTTGGCCGCTGCCGTGCCCCGCTGCCCCATCGCCACTCCGATGTCCGCCTTGCGAAGCGCCGGTGCATCGTTGACCCCGTCTCCTGTCATCGCGACGACGTTGCCGGCGCGCTGATGGAGCGCGATGAGGTTGAGCTTCTGCTTGGGGCTGACGCGCGCGAACACCTGGGCTTCGACCAGCCGTTTTTGGGTCGCAGGGTCCGCCTCGAGGGCGTGCTCGAGTTCGACGCCCAACACCGCCGTTTCAAACCCTGCGTCCGCCAATCCGGTGGCCAGCGCGATGTTCTGGGCCGTGATGGGGTGGTCCCCGGTCACCATCACAAAGCGCACGCCCGCACCCGTACACGCTTGGATCGTCTCGCGGACTTCGGCTCTGGGAGGGTCGTGCATGGCCACCAGGCCGAGGAACTCGAGGTCGTGATAGGGGTCCTGGTCGGGGTCGTCCGACTGGCTCTGGGCGATACCCAGAACACGGAGCCCTCGTGATGCCAGGGCCTCGGCTCGCTGACGCCACGGCTCACGTTGGTCTTCAGCCAGCGTAGTGGCCTCGAGGACCGACTCGGGAGCACCCTTGACCGCCACCCGGTACGGGGGCGCGACCCCGTGGACGGTGGCCATCATCTTGAGGTCCGGATCGAACGCGTGCTCGGTGTGTTCCGGTGCGCCTTCGAGCAGCGTCGGGCGCTCGACTCCCTCGTCTCTGGCGGCCCGAAGCAGCGCAATCTCCATCGGATCACCGATGTGCTCGCCCTCCTCGGCAAGCTCCGCGTTGTTGCACAAGACGATCGCTTCCAGCGCTCGCAGGCGTGCGCCCGGAGGTCCGCCCACGTCCAGCGATTCGACCGTCATCCGGTTCTCGGTGAGCGTGCCTGTCTTGTCGGTGCACAGAATGCTCGTGGCCCCGAGCGTTTCGACGGCGGAGAGGCGATTGACCAGCGCCCGGTGCCGCGCCATCCGGTGCATGCCGCGAGCGAGTGCAATCGTCGCGATGACGGGTAGGCCTTCGGGTACGGCCGCGACCGCCAAGGCGAGAGCCGTCTCGATCACGAGCAGCAGCGGCCTACCAGCGGCGTAGCCGGAGACACCTACGATTACAGCGACGAGGAGCGTGATCCACACCAACCCTTGGCCGAGCTTGTTGAGCCGACGCTCCAGAGGCGTGGTTTCCTCCTTCGCCTCTTCCACGAGGCGGGAGATCTGACCGAGCTCGCAGGACATGCCGGTCGCAACGACCACAGCGACAGCGGTGCCACGGGTGACCACCGTGCCCTTGAACAGCATCGAGCGGCGCTCGGCGATGTCGGTGTCCACTGGAACCGGGGCCGCGTCTTTGGCCGAGGGCATCGACTCACCGGTGAGCGTCGACTCGTTGGCCTGCAGCTTCGACGCCTCGACCAGTCGCAGGTCAGCCGTGACCACGTCCCCACCTTCGAGCAAGACCACATCACCGGGAACCAACGCATGCGCGTCGACGACCTCGACCTTGCCATCCCGTCGAACGGTGGACCTGGTCACACCCATCTTGCGCAGGGCCTCCATCGAGCGGGTCGCTCGAAGCTCGGTGACAAATCCGAGCAGTGCATTCACGCCCAGGACAACCCCGATTGCGACCGCCTCGGCTTGCTCACCGAACGCGACGGCGGCCGCCATGGCGACCACCAACAGCGCCACCAGCAAGCTCTTGAACTGGGTCAGTAAGATGCGCCACACGCTGCGAGGTCTCAGTTCCCGAAGTGCATTGACGCCATACCGAGAGCGACGCTCGGCCACCTCTGAGGAAGCGAGCCCACACGATGGGTCGACCCGCAGATCAGCCAGGGTGTCCGCGGCTTCCATGGCCCACGGACGGTCGAGGGAAGTCTCGGTGTTCTTGGACATCGAACGCTGCGGAACCCCCGGTGGGTCGAGGATCCGAACGGTACGCGAAAACCGTCACGATTCGCTGCGACAATCCTGCGTGTGCTCCGGATGCACCGCGTGATCCAGACCTCAACCGACGGGCCCCCGAGCCTCCGCCGCGCGGGCTGGTGAGTTCGACTCACGCGCCCCGTCGGTCAGCCCGCGAGGGGGCACGCTTCTAGCCGGCGCGATACGTCAGCGGGTAGACGACGCTCGCCGGGAGGGAGGCCGAGAAGATCGTCACGCGCATCTGCAGGCGGCCGCGGCCGTCGATTCGCATCACGTACTTCTTGCCGCCCTTGTCGCCCCGGAATTCGAGGAGCAGCTGGTCGCGTCGGGATCGGGCCTTGAACTTTAGCGTCTCCCCCGAACTCCCGGTCACACGTTTCGCGCGTCCGCCGAGCTCGGCTTGGTAGGTGCGGCCATCGATGATCGTCACGACACGCTTGGCATCGATCTCGATCTCGACCGTGCTGGGAGGTTCGATGCCCGACAGCAGCCGGCGACGCGCGATGCCGCGGCTGATCAGGTTCATCTGCTCGACGACCGCTTCGACAGCCTCGGCGGCTGCGCCTCGCTGCGCCTGCCCCCCAGCATAGTGATACCTGCCGGGGAGGCTGCCCAGCGGGTCGGCCGGGGCCGGCGGGAGCGTTCCTTCATCGGCTCGAGGAGCGACCGGCTGTTGGGCTCTCGAGTGGGAAGCCGTTGCCGGAGGCTCCAGCGGATCGCCTTCGACGCTCGCCGTGGATGCCGGAGGAGAAGCGACCGGTGAAGCTGCCGGGGCAGCGGTCGAGCGAGGACGCTTCGTCCTCGACGCGGGCTTCGCACGGGGTGTCTCGCCGACGACGACAGGCGGCGCCGCCCGGTCGTTGGCGGGCTCGTTGACGAGCGCGCTGTGT
>OJGU01000353.1_pt1 | contig 28814 bp, 22 predicted proteins | sample 1594741 | NCBI WGS metagenome assembly OJGU01 (sample SAMN05416841, study PRJEB24817) | seawater metagenome | isolation source: Sea water | place: Canada:Atlantic | collected 2013-07
ACGAGATGTAGAGAGGTCTCGTGGGCTCGGAGATGTGTATAAGAGACAGACTCGCAGCCCGCGCCCTTTTGCCAAACCGCGCCCCTCGGCATGCATGCGGTTCCATCTCTCGAGACCCAACCAGGCCTCGCGCGCCGACATCCGGGTCTAAACCAACCGGCACCGACGCCCACCCGCTCGCGTTCCGCGCGTTTCGGCATCCGCGACTCCTCCGGAGTTACGAGCCCCACCGGAGCCCAGCGAAAAAGCAGGTGCGTTCCCGGCCTCGCCCATTCGGACCAAGCAGCCGAGGCGTCCAGCCCCTCGCGGTTAGCGCGTTTCGGCGTCGGCGCCGAGCGACACAAGCCCTACGCTTCCTCGATCGCCGCTTACAACCCGCGCACAACCGAACTTCTCCGGCGAATTCTCCGCCGCCAGGTGCATTACCACGTGGCCCCGGCCCTTTGTCACATGGTGCGCTACCTCGAGCCACTCGCTGGGGGACCAGACTGCTCGGGCGGAGACGACCACAGAAGAGCTATCCGCGCCGCTAATAAATCCGGCTGCGTGGTTGTCACCCCACGTTCCTAAGTCGAATCGCGTCCGAATCACGCCTATTGACCTTTGCCCAATAGCGTTGCTGGCAAGCTCGAGAAAACTGGCGCGCTTCTGACGAGGCTCGAGCAGCCGCAGCTCGCAGTCGAGCAGCGCGCCGACAACCAGTCCGGGGAAACCGCCACCACTGCCAAAGTCGACCCAGTGCAGGGCCGACGTATCCGGCACGGTCTCGCGCACAATCCAGGCCGTGTCGAGCCCGTCGAGCACATGCGGCAACAGCTCCGCTCGCGTCCGCGCCCCGCTGAGGTTCATCACCACCCCGTAACGAAGCCACAGGCCAAGCAGCGTCTCGAGCCGGTCCAGTCCCTCCGCAGGCAGGTCCCAGCCCCGTGTCTCCATCCACGCCCCGAGTTCGTCCGACAGCACCGGACGGATGATGCCATAGTGCCCGCCGTGTCTCTCGACGCGCGATTGCGCCAGCGGCTGGCCGCCCTGGACGCCCAGGGGCTCCGCCGAGAGATGCCAGAGATCCGCGAGCGTCAGGGTGTGGAGTACCTCCTTGGTCGCCAGCGGGTCGTCGGCTTCTGTTCCAACGACTACCTCGGCCTCTCACAGCTGGTGCCGTCGGGAACAGCACCGGCCGGTGCGGCGTCTTCCCGGCTGATCTGCGGAGACCTCGACCTCCACCGCGAGGCGGAGCAAGCCCTGGCCGAACTCGCCCAGCAGGAAGACGCCGTGCTGTTTCCCAGCGGCTTCCAGCTCAACGTCGGGGTCCTCGCCTCGCTTATGTCCCCAGAAGACAGGGTCTACTCGGACGAGCTCAACCACGCCTCGATGATCGATGGCCTTCGCCTGAGCAGAGCCCCGCGGACGATTCTCCCTCACCTGACCCCACCCCCCCGGGACGCTCCCACGGGCCGTGGCGGCATCCGGTGGTGGGTGACCGAGTCGATCTTCTCGATGGACGGGGATGGCGCAAGCCAAGGCGCGTTGCAAAATGCGCTCGACGACGGGTTCTGCCTGTACATCGACGATGCGCACGGGTTTGGGCTTCACGCCGGGGGTCAGGGCTGGCCCCAAGCCCACGGCGTCCGACCTACCCTCTATATAGGGACCCTGAGCAAGGCACTGGGCTGCGCCGGGGCGTTCGTCGCCGGCTCGACAACGGCCTGCGACTGGATCCGCACCCGAGCCCGCAGCTTCGTTTTCAGCACCGGGACGAGTCCTCGGGTGGTGGAGTCGATCTTGGAGGGGCTCGCGCTGTTGCGAGGTCGGGCAGGGGACGAGGCCCGTCGCCGGCTCCGCCAGAACCTCGAGCATCTCGCGAAAGCACTTCGCTTGCCCGAAGTTCCCATCGCCCCGATCGTCCCCATCATTCTGGGCAGCAACGAGCGCGCCGTTGCGGTCGCCACCGAACTCCTGGTCCGCGGCTGGCACGTGCAAGCGATCCGCCCGCCCACGGTGCCCCTCGGTGCGGCGCGGTTGCGGCTCACCCTCAGCGCCACCCACGAGCCCGAACACATCGACGGTCTTGTCGCCGCCCTCCGCGACGTACTCGGCTCCAACCATCGCGAACTCGCTTCTTCAGCGCCCACACCATGACCGAGCGCGTCTTCTTTGTCGGCACAAACACCGGCGTCGGCAAGACCGCGCTGGTTTGTTCGCTCCTGCAATGGGCCCGAGCTCAGGAGCTCCGCGTGGCTCCGTTCAAGCCCGCGCAGAGTGGAGACATGGAGTCCCCGACGGATGTCGAGCGTCTGTTGGATGCGGCAGGCATCTCCCGCGACCACTCGATGTCGGCCTGCCCGCTCACATATCCAGAGCCTCTCGCTCCCGGTATCGCCGAGGATCCCGCGCCGTTCCTTCGACCTCCCGCGGCCAACGTCGACCCGCTGCCCGATGCCCTCGAGCTGACCCGCGATCGTCTGGAGACCTGGGAACTCCAGCGGCAGGCCGACTATGTCTTCATCGAAGGGGCTGGAGGCCTGCACGTTCCGATGCCGGGGGGAACGTGGCAGACGGAGTGGGTCCGCGCTCTCGCGGACTCCGTGGTGCTCGTCGCTTCAACCGGCCTGGGGACGATCAACCACACCCTGCTGACGCTCGACGCACTTGATGACGAGGGGTTCGATGTCCTCGGCGTGTACGTCGTCGACCCGGACGACCACGACGATCCCTCCCGCGAAGACAACGCCCAGATCATCGCGACCGCCCGCGGCGTCAACATCCTTGGCCGGCTCCCCTACCTCGACAGCCCCGACGGCCGAGGTCCCGTGGACCTGCTCACCCCGTTGCTCGACGCAATGCGTGCGCGCGCGCCCGGCCAGAGCTAACGCCCGGCACTGTCGCCGTTGGACCCGGCCATCGTAGACTCTGACGATGCGACTCGGGTTGACTCTGACCGCTCTGTGCATCGCGACGTTCGCGTCCAACGCCTCAGCCGCGCCCATTCAAGAGGAGGGAATCGAGCCCGTCGAACCCCAAGTCTTCGGGGGCGCTCCTGCCGAGGTGTGCCAGTGGCCGACGACGGTCGCGGTGACTGGGGGCGGCGGCTTGTGCACGGGAGCCCTCGTCCATCCCCGTGTCATCACCTACGCGGCGCACTGCGGTGACGGGGACAAACAGATTCGCTTCGGCGAGAGCTCAACGACCGCCATCACTCGCCAGACCGAGCGCTGTGTGACACACCCGGACTACCTGGGCACGACCAACCAAGCCCAAGACTGGGCGTTCTGCATCCTCGAAGAACCGATGCTCGACATCCCGTTCTCGCCCCCAGCGTACGGATGTGAGACCGACCTGATCCAAGAAGGCCAGGAGGTGTTCCTCGTCGGATACGGGGACTCGAACGTTGGCGGCGCTGGAACCAAACGCTGGGGTGCGAGCGTGATCGTCTCCACCTTTGGAAGCACCGTCCAGATCGGTGCCCAAGGGACTGGCGTCACCACTTGCGAAGGTGACTCCGGGGGAACCGCATACCTCCCGATGGATGACGGGTCGTTCCGTTCGATCTCGATGGTGTCGACGGGACTCATCGGTTGCAACGACACGACCGGCACGCATGCGCTCATGCACCCCGCGGTCCCCTGGATCGAAGAGACCTCGCAGATCGACATCACGCCGTGCCACGACGCGGACGGAACGTGGAACCCCAACCCCAATTGCACCGGGTTCTTCGCGGGCGGCTCCACTGCGGCCGGTGTCTGGGAGGACATGTGCGCGGGAACGCCAAGTACGGGACCCTCCGCCACCTGCGGGGAGCCATTCGACACGATCACCGATGACGAGCCGCCGGAGGTCACCGTCGCCTCGCCGACCCAGGGAACCGAGCTGGAGTCCGGCGCCCTGGTGACGATTGAGGTCGACGCGATCGACAGCGGCTACGGCGTTGAGGAGGTCTGGATCGAGATCGATGGCATGGAGCAGGCGGTGCGCGAAACCTATCCGCCGTTCTTCTTCCCCGATGTCCCGTTCCCCGATGGCGTGTACACGATCGTCGCCCACGCGGTCGACTGGGCCGGAAACGAGGGCGTCTCCGCACCGGTGACCATTGGCATCAACGCGGAGGTACCAGACGAGCCCGCCGGCTCGACGGGCGCAGACACCGATGACTCCTCCGCAGACGGCACCGGGGATCCGGGTCCGACCAGCGGGGACGCCGAGTCCACGGGGGCGTCGACGGATCCAGATGCCACGACCGGGGCACCCGAGGGCGACGGCGATGGCGACACCGGATGCGGATGTTCCTCCTCGCCGGCCCGAGGCTGGTCCGGAATGCTCCTCTTGCTCGGCCTCGTTGGACTCCGGCGCCGTAGACCTTGGGCCTACTTGCCGATGCAAAACGTCGAGAAGATGCGGCCGAGAATCTCGTCGCCCACCGGCCCGAGCTGAGTCCGACCGGTGATGGCAGCGAGCCGGGCTTCGGTCACCCCGAGTTCGAACGCGATGATCTCGAGCGCCGCGTCCTCGGCCATGAGATCCGACGCCCGACCCAGCGCATCGAGAGCTTCGGCGGCCCGGTCTCGGTGGCGCGCCAAGCCGATCCATGCGCGATCCTGATCCCGAGCGAACCACGCTCGCAGCGCAGCCTCCACATCCTCGACGCCCCCACCTTCGGCACCCAACGTGACGCCGATCGCCCCGGGGCGGCGGGTCCCAAGGTCGCGCTTGGTTTCCACCTCGAGCACCGCAGCGCCAAGGTCCGGACGCTCCACGGGTTCGGCATCGGAGGCCTCGACCCACAACACCAGGTCTGCCTGCTCAACCTGCTCGCGGCTCATCTCAATGCCGGCGGCCTCGACCGCACCCGCGCCCCCTCGAAGTCCCGCAGTGTCGACAAGCCAGGCCCCGTGTGGACCCACCCCGTACTCGGCTTCGACGTAATCACGAGTGGTCCCCGGGAGGTCGGCGACGATGGCGCGGCGCCGCCCCAGCAGCGCGTTGAAGAGGGAGCTCTTGCCCGCGTTGGGTGGCCCGGCCAGCACGAACCGCGCTCGCTCTCGACCTCGGCGACCCGCCTCGAACCCCGAAAGCCAGCGGCCGAGCTGCTCTCGGAGCTCCGAAACTTCGCTTCGCCACCGGACGACATGCGCGTCGTCGACGTCCTCCGGGAAATCTAGGTTCGCCTCGACCTCGGTCCGAAGTCCGATGACCGCTTCCCTGAGCACTTCGACCCCACGCCCAAGCTCCCCCGCCGCCAATCGCCGGGCTTGCGCGAGCGCCTCGTCCGTTTGCGCGCCGATGACCGCCGCAATCCCTTCCGCCTGATCGAGGGACAGCGCACCCAGCTCGAATGCGCGTCGGCTGAAGTCCCCGGCACCCGCGGCCGTGGCCCCTTGCGACAGGCAAGCCTCAACCACCGCCCGAACGTTTCGCTCGCCGGCGTGCACGTGCAACTCGACCACATCCTCACCGGTGAACGAACGCGGACCCGGCATCCATGCGACCAAACCGTCTTCATGCTGCCCGCCCAGCAGCGCGAGCGAGCGCCGCACGAGTCGGCGTGGGGCAGGAGGCTCGTCGACACCCAGGCCGGCAAGAACCGCGGCTGCCTGCGGGCCGCTGACCCGCACAATTGCAACACCCCCGTCCGGTGTGCCTGTGGCAACACCGACGAGGGTGGTTCGAGAGTCGGTGTTGGTCACCGCTCGGGGAAGACCACGACGTGACGACGGCGGCCTTCGCCTTCGGACTCCGTCGCGAGACCTTCGATTTCGACGATGGCCATGTGGACGACCCGTCGCTCCATCGCGCTCATGGGCTCGAAGTGGAACGAGCGACCTTCGTCGAGAACTTTGTCGGCGGCGTTGCGAGCGAGCTGCTTGAGCGTCTTCTCGCGACGGGTCCGGTACCCGGCGACGTCCAGGGTGATCCGCATCCGCTCCTGCCGTTCAGCCTGGAGAACGCGAAGCGTCAGGTACTGAAGCGAGTCGAGCGTTGCGCCGTGCCGACCGATCAACAAGCCGCCGTCAGACTCGGCGCAGTTGAGGTCGCAGTGAAGCCCGTCTTCTTCGATGTCGATGTCGACTTCGACCTCGACACCGAGCAGCCCGAGCACGCTCTCCAGAAAGGAGCGCACAACGGGGACCGCCGGGGAGAAACGCTCCTCGGGGGTACGGTCATCTTCTTCAGAGTTGTTGTCCTGCTGTGGGTCGGACATGCGATCGGTCCAGAGTCTACTTCTTTTTGGCCGGCTTTTCGTCGGCCTTGGACGGCTTACTGTCTACGGCCGGATCATCGGTGTTCCGGCCTACCTGGATCGCGGTTTGAACGACCGACAGGCAGATGTTGACGAAGATATAGAGGGCCAAGCCGGAAGGCAAAAACAACATGAAGGCCGCGAAGACGACCGGCATGATCCAACGCATGAGCTTGGCCTGCATCTCGTCGCCAGACGTGGGCATCATGCGGTTCTGCACGACCATCATGCCGCCGAGCATGATTGGAAGGGCGTAGAAGGGGTCCTGCTTGGTCAGGTCGGGGAGCCACAAGAAGGGCTCATGCACCAGCTCGACCGCGGCACCCAACATCGCGTACAGGGCGATGTAGACGGGCATCTGCACGAAGACCGGCAGACATCCGGCGAGCGGGTTGACGCCCTCGCGAGCAAACAGCGCCTGGGTCTCCTGGCCCTGCTTGACCCGGTCGTCGGCGTATTTCTTCTTGATCTCGGCGATCTTCGGCTGAATCCGCTTCATCGCCTTCATCGAGTTCATCTGCTTGAGCGTCAGCGGCAGGGTGACTGCCTTGATGACGATCGTCACAAGCACGATGGACCAGCCCCAGACGCCGACCCAGCCGTGGAAGAACCGCATGAGGCTGAGCAGCATCCGCCCGAGGTACTCGGACAGCCGTCCCAGGATGCCCCAGTCGATGGCTTCCTCTAGGTGGACCTCGGTGACGGGCGCGACGGCGGAGAACGCCTGCAGACTCTCGAGCCCCTTCGCTCCGATGAACAGGCCGAGCTCGTAACGCTTCACCTCGCTCGGCGCGAGCGTGGAGACGTTGGTCGCGAGGGTGCCGACGAGGAACCCGCCGTCTTCGCTCTGCTCCAACACACACTCGCCGAACGGCTCGGTGGGAACCATGAGCGTGCCGAAGTACTTGTTGTCCACGCCGCCCCACAGCACCGGGTCGGCGCCATACGTGATCGGTCCGTCTTCGACGTCGCTGTTGTCTTCGTCCTCGAAGTCTTCGGTGGTCCGACACAGACCACGCTTGATGTTGTATCGGCTCTCTTCGCCGCTCAGACCAACCCGGCTCCGGACATGCATCCGGTGGCGTTGCTCTTGGCGGGTGAGGTTGGTGACCTCGACCGACAACACGCCCTCGTAGCCCGCGAGCAGCTTGAGCGTCTGCTTGACCTGAACTTCTTCGGTCCGATGGACCAGGGTAATGCTGTCTGCGCTCGCGCTCTCGACGACGTAGGCCTGCCCACCACCGATGCGAAAGTCGCTGGCTGCGTCGGCGAAGCTGACCTCGAGCGTGGAGGCACCGCCGAGCCCTAGAGGATCGGTGGCCGTGTCGTGACCTTCGAACTGCGGGCTGAGCAGGTCGACTTCTTCGACCATGCCGCCACGGCCCGGCGCACGGTTGGTGACCTTGAGGGACAGCAGGTCGTTGGAGATTGTGTGGTGAACGACCTCGACATCGGAGTCGGTCGGTGGCTCATCCTTCGCCGCGTCGGGCCCTCCGCTTCGCGGCGAATCCGAGTTGCCGTCAGCGTCGGCTAGCTTCGCGCCGTCTGCTTTGGCTTCGTCGGCCTTCGCATCGTCGGCTTGTTCGGCCTGGGCGTCCTCGACCGGTTCGGGGGGAGGAGGCGCGAAGAAGTCGAATGCGATCCAGACGATTCCGCAGAGGAAGAGCGCAATGGCGATGCGTTTTTCGAAACTCAAACTCATCGGGAGCTCCGCTTGGGGGGTACGGGGTCGTAGCCGCCCGGATGGAAGGGGTGGCACCGCCCAATGCGGCGCACGGCGAGCCAAGTACCACGAACTGCACCGTGCTCACCAAGCGCTTCGGCCGCAAAGCGCGAACAACTTGGATGGAAGCGGCAGCGGGGACCCAGCAGAGGGGAGATGACCAACTGGTAGAGGCGAATCAAACCAACACCGACCCATGACACGCCAAACCGCGCTGGCATGGGGCTCAGCGCGGTGGAGGGGGTGTCGTGGTGTTCGCAGCAAGCCGCTGACGAGTCGCCGGGGTCGTCGTCGGCACCGTCCGCACTCACGAGGAACCTCGCTCGGCGTGCTGTCGCGTGAGCCTACGAGCGAGGGCGATGAAGTCGCTGCGCAATTCTTCGAGCGTGAAGCTCAGCGCGTTTCGTTTTGCGACCAACACCATGTCGTAGCCCGGGGGAAGATGAGCCCGCTCCTGGCGAAACACCTCGCGCACCAGGCGCTTGATGCGGTTGCGCTGATGAGCGCGGCCGACCTTCCGCGTTACGGTGACCCCCAGCCGCGTGGGTCGCAACGCTGGCGGCTCGCTTTGCGGCGTGACCTCGCGCAGGGCTGCATCCGAAACCTCCACAGCCGGACGCACTGCACCCGTCAGCTCCACAGCCGGGCGCGCTCGCGTCGTCTCATGACGAGACTTCCGGCGAGGCGCCACAAACACGAGGAAGTGACGGGTGTGGTGTTTTTGTCCCCGACGCTGGACGCGAAGAAACTCCCGTCGCTGGCGCAACCGCAGCCAACGCGGGAGTCCTTGCGGCTTCATCGGGGCAAAGCCGCAGTCGAGTCCTACTTGGAGCCGCAGCTGACCGTGAGGCGCTTGCGACCTTTACGGCGACGGTTGGCCAGAACTTTGCGGCCGTTCTTCGTCGCCATGCGGGCGCGGAAACCGTGCGTACGTTTGCGGCGGGTGTTGTGCGGTTGGTAGGTACGTTTCGACACGATGCGGTTCTCCTGCCCTCGTCAGAGGGGCCAGTGGCATCCACGGTCCGCGGACGCCGAAAGGGAGCGGTAGATAGCAACCGGATCCCCAGCCTGTCAAACGACAGCCACGTGTGGGATCCCCGCTGATCTTTCCGTCCCTGCACGCCCATTATCGCACCCAGACCTACATGCTTGGCACGGTCTTGATCGAGGCTCGAGAACTGCTTGCACGCGAGCCCGCAAAGTCGCTTGCCAAGCGGGTTTGCGCGATCGCAACGCCGCAAAGCCGCTTGGCGTGAGCGCGGGCCCGCCGTCATCGATCTGTCGGCTTCCGTTTCCCCAAGTGTTTTCATGCACTTCTGCAGCCGCGGTCCACAGCCGGCCACCACCCTCGGCCCAGCCGCTTGCTCTGCGGCGTTCGCACGGGCCAATGATCTCAAGCGCTTGGCAAGATCGTTTCCCCCTCGCTTGCGACACGTCTGTCACACGCGTACACCGGCGAACCCGTGGGGACGCCAGCGTCTCCTAGGACCCCTGCAGGACCTCTTGCAGGACCTCGTGCGGGGCAGTTTCGCGCCCTTTCGACCTGCCCCTCACGCCCGCCGCCGCCGTTGTCGTTCTCAACCGCGCGCAGCCTCCTCCTCCCGCCACTTTCGGGCCGTTTTCGGCCAGCAATTGACGAGATGAGTCGGCACCCCAACCACAGCACGAATTTCCCACAAGTTGGGGATGCGCTGTGGAAAGGACTGTCTTGTCCGCAGAAAAAGCCCCGTGTTCCTGCGCACTTCTCCACTTGTCCACACCTCTCTGCCCACTGTGGACGCCCCCGCTATGACCGATCTTTGGAACGAGGCACTTCAGGGTTTGCAGCCACGTCTGGGTCAAGAGACCTACGACCTGTGGCTGCGTCCACTCACCGTCGCCGCCGTCGAGGGACAAACCATCCGTCTTCGCGCGCCCAGCCTCTTCATGAAGGAGTGGTTTGAGAACCACTACATGGAAGCTGTCCTCGACGAGATCGAGGCACGCACCGAAGCCCGGTACGTGCTCGATCTCGAGGTCGACCCCAACGCCGCGGAGCTGACCCCCGACCGGTCCGCACCGCCCGCCCAGGCTGGACCCGAATCCGGGACCCAACCGGCCCCGGCGACGAGTTCCGCTTTTGCGACGCCCGAGCCTGCGACGGGCCACATCGAGGTCCGTAAGGTTGCGCCCCCCCCGGTGGGTCTGTCCGAGCGGTACCGCTTCGACTCCTTCATCAGTGGAGCGTCCAACGAGCTCGCGGCCTCGGCTGCGCGTGCGGCCGCAGATCAACCCGGGACTCGGTTCAACCCGCTCCTCATCTATGGAGGTGTCGGGCTTGGCAAGACCCACCTTCTCCACGCGGTGGGTCACTCGCTGTATGAGTCGGACCCCACGCGACGCATCACCTATCTGAGCGCCGAGCGCTTCATGAACGAGTTCATCTCGGCGGTGCGCTACAACCAGTTCGATCAGTTCCGCCGGAAGTACCGCGAAGACTGCGACGTCCTGCTCATCGATGACATCCAGTTCATCGCGGGGCGCGACCGCACGATGGATGAGTTCTTCCACGTGTTCAACGCGCTGTACGAAGCGGGCAAACAGATCATGGTCACCTCCGACCGCACGCCCAGCGACATGCAGAGCATGGAGGACCGCATCACGTCTCGGCTCAACTGGGGCCTCGTCGCCGACATCAAGTCGCCCGACCTCGAGACACGGGTCGCGATTCTTCGTCAGAAGGCTGAGAACGACCGCATCGCCATCGCCGACGATGTTTGTGTCTACTTGGCCGGGCAGGTCCAGAGCAACGTCCGCGAGCTCGAAGGCGCCCTCGTGCGCGTGGCCACCTTTGCCGACCTCAAAGGCGTGCCGATCACCACGGGCTTCATCCGGGAGGTCATCGGCGAGACCACCAAAGAACGTCGCCGCACGCCCGTCACCGTCGAGGCGGTGCAGAAGGCGGTGGCATCCCACTTCTCCGTCCGCATCGCGGACCTCAAGGGACCCCGTCGGCACAAGGGCATCTCTCGCCCGCGAATGATCGCGATGTTCCTCGCCCGCGAGCTCACCGGCTCGAGCTTCCCCGAGATCGGTCTCCGCTTCGGCGGCAAGGACCACTCCACCGTCATCAACGCGTGCAAGCGCATCACCGCGCTCAGCGACGAAGACCCCGAACTGCGCTCTGCTGTCAGCCAGCTTCGCGAGCAACTCAGTCATTAGGGGAAACCTCTCGGTTTCCCCCCTGCGGGAGCAAAGCTCCCTCCGCTCCCCCTTCCAAGTTCGGGCGCTGCCCTCGCTCTTCGAAGGTTTCCTTCTCTTCCCCGCCGGGGTCGCCTCAAGTCTCCGTAGTCCCCACCTCCTCGAGCTGCGACGACCCTGCCTGGGTCCCCCCCGCGGCCGACACGACAACCTGCACCGGACCTCCTCGCCTTGGCTTTGCCAGGCGGGGCGCTCGTGTTGGTTGACCGGTTTCACCAACAGGTTGTGCACAACCCTGTGGATGACTCTGCGGACAGCTTGGGGGGGATTCGGGGGACAAGTCGGCCCCCCCTGGTTGTCCCCCGATGTGTGCCCGGATCCCCGAAAAGACCCCCAGCGGAACCCACCGAAAAAGTGCCGTCAGATCAGCGCTCTAGGCCGCTTTTCCACTTTTCCCCAGGACAGACTGAGAAGACGAGAATTAAATAGAAATTTTGCTTTACTGTCTCTCCCGCACGCACCTGGGACGACACGCCCGGGCGAGCAACACGAGGACCATCCGTGATGGAGTTCGAGATCGATCAGAGCCGCTTTCTCGCTGCGTTGTCCCTGGCCCAGACGGTGGCCGACAAGCGCGGCACGATGCCTGTCTTGGCCAACGTTCTGCTTCGCGCAAACGCGGATGGCAGCGTGGTGTGCTCAGCGACCGACATGATGACGTCTCTGACCGAGACGGTGTCTGCTGAGGTCAAGGCACCCGGAAGCCTCACCGTGGGCGTGAAGCACCTTCACGGCGTTGTTCGAACCCTGCCCTCGGGGAACGTTCGGGTGAAGGGCTTGGACAACCACTGGATCCAGCTCAACGCAGGTCGCAGCGAGTTCAAGCTGATGGGCATGCCGGAGAGCGACTTTCCGGAGTTGCCCGATGCCAGCGGTGGAAAGTCGAAGATCGAGTACGTCGATGTTCCTGCCCACTCGCTCAGCGATCTGATCGCGAAGACCCACTTCTCGGTCTCGACCGATGAGGCCCGGGTCAACCTCAACGGAGTCCTGTTCGAGTGTGATGGTGAGCAAGGCATCATGGTGTCCACCGACGGTCACCGCCTCACCAAGTTCGAACTCGAGCTCAAGGGACCCAAGCTCGACAAGGGCATCATCATCCCTCGCAAGGGCATGCTCGAGATTCGTCGAGTCTTGGACCGGGCCTCCGGCGACGTTGGACTCGCGGTCACCGACCAGCACCTGTTCGTCAAAGCGGCGGACATGGTGCTCTCGGTCAAGCTCAACAACGTCACCTTCCCGCCGTACAAGGCCGTGATCCCCGCGGCGTTCCAACGCTTCGCGGTGCTTGGTCGAGACGAGCTGCTGCACTCCCTGCGCCGGGCCGAGGTCATGGCACCCGAGAAGACCGCGACCGTTCGTGTCTCGCTCACACCGGGCAAGCTGGAGCTCACCTCCGACAACCCCGATCTCGGTGTTGCCCATCAAGAGCTCCCCATCGACTACGACGGGGAAGAGCTCACCGCGGGCTTCAATGCTCGGTACCTCATCGAGGTGCTCGACGTGATCGACACCCAAGAAGTCAGGCTCGAGTTCCAAGGCGAGCTCGATCCCTGTGTGGTCAAGCCGCTCGACGGTCCCGACTTCATCGGTGTCGTCATGCCGATGCGGATCTAGAGCGCCCCGTTCTGCTGCCCACATGCAACTCGAGCGCATCGGTCTTCGGGACTACCGGAACTTCGAGAGCGCCAGCATCGAGTTCGCCGAGCGGTTCACGATCTTGCACGGCCACAACGGCGCGGGCAAGACGGCGGTGCTCGAGGCCGTCTACCTGCTCAACACCCTGCGGTCGTTCCGGAGCTCGGACATGGGTCCACTCGTGCGAACCGGAACCACGGCCGCGATGGTCGAAGCGACCGTTCAGGATGCGGTGGCCGGACTGCCCTCGAAGCTCGAGGTACGGTTGGAGCGCAGGGAGAAGTCTACGCGACGAACCGCCAGCGCCGACGGCAAAGTCGTTCGCTCAGGAGCCCAGTTCTACGGCCGAGTCAGAGCCATCCTGTTCACGCCCGAAGACCTCGCGGTGTTGAGAGGCAGCCCCTCGGGTCGGCGACAGTTTCTCGACCGGATGGTGTTCGCCCGGGACAAGGGACACATCGCCGATATCCAGAGCTACGAAAAGTTGGTTCGCTCGCGGAACCAGGTGCTCAAGCGAGACGACCTCGGTGGCACCGCCCGCAACGACCTGCTCGACACCTACGAGACCGGTCTCGCCGAGGTTGGCGCCCGGGTGTGGACCCGTCGTGCCGAGATGGTCGAGTCACTCTGTGGTCCGTTCGCCGCAGCCTTCGCCGGGATCCACGGATCGATCGGCTCGGCGCCCGGCGGTGGTCAGGCGATGCACGCGTCTGCGCACTACATCTCCAAGGTCGCGGCAGAGCCTGACGCTCGCGAAGCAGGACTGCGGGCTGCGCTCTTGGAGCGACGCAGCGAGGATCTCCGTCGTCGCGTGACCACCGTGGGTCCGCACCGCGATGACCTCGACGTTCGGCTTGACGATAACGCGGCTGCCGACTTCGCCTCCCAGGGTCAGGCGCGCGCCCTCGTCCTCGCCTTCAAGCTGGCCGAGCTTCGCGCCGCCCGCGAAACCTCCGGCCAGCCGCCCTTGTTGCTGCTCGACGACGTCTCCAGCGAGCTCGACCCCACCCGCACCGCGATGCTCTTCGAGACCCTCGCCGCAGACGCGGGCCAGTGCGTCATGACCACCACCGACGCCGCCTTCATTCGCCTGCCCGCGGGTTCGAACGCCGCAACCTGGCGTATCGACCGAGGCACGGCAACCCTCGAACCGTAGGGATGTCCGCGAGAGGACGTCTCGCTCGACAAGCACCGAGCCCGGCTCCATGATTTCCCCGTGGGTTGGAAGTGCTCGGGGCCGTTGGCGTTCCTCGTCGGGGCAAGCGCCCTTTGCGGGTGCGGTCCTCGAGTGGGAATCCTTGTCGAAGACCTTGGCTGTTCCGACCCCACCATCGACACTTTCGGGTGCGAGTTCGCGATCGTCCCTCCGCTGCACTTGGTGCCTGGCCTTTTCTCCGAGTACGGCCTCTCCAGCTCGCGGCGGGAAAAGGACGGCGTCATGGTCGTCAACGGCGGCGATCGTGACGCCCGCATTCAGCTGATCGAGGCCGCAACCGAATCCGATCCCGAGCGGGCCCTCGAGGCTGTGACCACCCTCAGCCCCGGAGACGCAACAATGATCCGCCTGCCTCTTCGAGACAGTGTGGCCGTCACCGGAAGCTCGAGCGCCCCGACCTTCATCCTGGAGGCCGACTCCCCGGTTTCAACGGTTCTGTTTGCGCCGTATCGCTCCTTCCTCGGCAACGACAGCGGGCTCCTTCTCCCCCGCAACGCCTGGGGAACCGACTACGTGGTGGGCACGTACGCTCCACACGGAAACCAGTTCCAGGGGCTCGGTGATCCCACCTATTTTGACGTGCTCACGCTGGATGCCGGTGTCTCGTTCCGCTGGCGACCTCGGGTCGCGAGCACAGCCGGGAGTGCAGAGCTCCCCCGAGTCGCATCAAATACGTGGTCCGAATCGATTGCGCTCGAGCCCGGGATTCCGCTGCGTGTCGTGGCGGAGCAAGACCGCTTCGATCCTCACGCCGCCGACCTCTCCGGCACGCTCATCGAAGCGACAGGCCCGGTCATGGTTCAAGCGGGGTCGCGGTGCTCGGGCGTACCCGTCGACACAGAGCCGTTCGCCGGTTGCGACCCACTGCTTGAGCTCATGCCACCCGTCACCGCGTGGAGACGTACCTACCCGCTCGCCCATCCGCCCTTGCGGACAAGCGAACAACACCACTTCCGGATCTTCGCCGGCGCAGACGGAGTCGCGGTTTCGGTTGTGCATGCTGGCGACGTGGACACCTACGTCCTTACCGAGAAGGGGGCGTTTGCGGATGTGGTCCTATCGCATGGTGTGAATGCCGTCGTTTCCGCAGATGGTCCGATCCTGCCCGTCGGCTATCTGCCAACACGTGACCCCATCCCCGAGGTCGGCGACCCCGCGATGTACACCCTCGTCGCGCCAGAGCAGTTCCTCCCTCGGCAGACCGTGTCGACGGGGGTGCAGTGGTCGACGCACTGGATTCAGGTGGTGCGCCAGGTGTCCGATGCTGGCGTCAGTGTCGACGGCGAATCGGTCGGGTCCTGGGCACAATTTGGGGAATTCGAAGTCGCGACGCTCGAGGTCTCCGAGGGCGTCCACGAGCTCGAGAGCACGCAGCCCTTCGGCGTCACACAGTTTGGATGGACGAACGAGGAGCATCCCGCCTGTCGCCCCTTCGCTTCAGCAGGGACATGCCAAACTTCTTACGCCCACCCCGGTGGCTATCTCGTTCCGACAGAGTGAGTGAGTCGATCCCCCGACCTGCATGCGCGCTCCTCGTCGCCGGAGCTGCGAGGGGGCTTGCACAAATAGCGGCGTGGGGCCGGCCGAAGGGCGGAAGTCTGTCTCGGAAGGTGTGAAAAGGGGCGTACGGTGGTTGCGGGGACGGAACGATGCGCGGTTGGGGAATCATCGGGGCAATGCTCTTGCTGGTCGGGAGCGGTTGCTACGGCGGCGTAGAGGCGGACGCGGGAGGAACCGACGGTGCTGGATCGACCGGTGCCGGCGAGAGTGGGGATGGCAGTGGTGACGGCTCGTCGACGGGCGAGGAGCCGGAGGATGTTCCCGAGGGGAGCGTTCCGGAGCCTTTGGTCTCTCGGCTGAATCACACGCAGTACGCAAACACGATCGAAGACGTGTTCGGTGAGACGCTCACCGAGGCGGAGCGCGACCTGATCCCACGGGACATCCCGGTGGGGTCGGCGTACTCGACGACGGTTCAAGGACAGTTTTTCAGCGCCCAGTACGTCCTGGGATACGCGAGCGTGGCTCGGTCGGTGGTGGCTCGGGTGGGGGCGGATGTGCTGCTTCAGCAGTTCGGCGATTGTGGGCTGGGCGAAGATGGATGCATCGAGACCTATGTGGACACCCTGGGTCTGCAGCTTCATCGGCGACCGCTGACGGACGAACAACGGACGATCTATCTCGACCTCGTGGCGGCCATCGAAGCGGAGGCCGATCCACAAGACGCGGTGCTTGGTGTTGCCGAGGCGATGCTGCAGTCGCCCCACTTTCTGTATCGCGTCGAGGAAGAGACCTCGGGTGAACCGGGGGCGGTCTATCAGGTCGATGGATATGAGATGGCGACGCGGCTGTCGTTCTTCTTGTGGCAGTCGGCTCCCGATGAGGCGCTGCTGGCGTTCGCGAGCGGGCCCTCAGGCAACGGCGCGTATGACCCGGACATGCTGGCGGCCGAAGTCGACCGGATGATCCTCGACCCGAAGTTTGCGCGGAGTCGCCGGCAGTTCTGGGGTGACTACACGTTCGCGTCGGTGGCTGGATTTGCGGCGGCGGATCCCGAGGTGCGAGAAGAACTTCGAGAGAGCTTGCTGGCCACGTTGGACCTCGTGTCCGGCACCGGCGGACCGGCGCAGGACCTGGCCGCTCTGTACTCGGGGACGGAATTGGTGATGACGCCAGCGGTCGCCGAGCTGGCAGGAGCCCAGCCGAAGGGCGATTCGCTGGAGGTCTACGGGACCGATGAGACGGAACAACGGCAAGGTGTTCTGACGCATCCGGGCTTTCTGGCCGCGCTGGGCACGACCTCGTTTGTGGGTCGTGGCCTGTTCATGTCGGAGCGGTTGCTGTGCCAGCACATTCTTCCACCCCCCAGCGACGCCGGGACCTCGGATGCGATCATGGACACGGCGATGCAGACGGAGGAGCTGACGCCCCGTGGTGCGAGCGAGTTCCGCTTCGGCCTCGAACCGGTTTGTCTCAGCTGCCACACCCAGTTCGAGCCGATCGCCTACGCATTCGAGCGTTTCGACATGGAGGGTCGCTACACTGCGACCGATGAAGAAGGGCGCGAGCTCTTCTCCGACGGGAGTCTGCCGCCCTACCTCGAACGCCCGGAGATTCCCTTCGATGACGTTCAAGAGCTGTTCGACGGTCTCGCCACGGCGGACGCGACCTATCGGTGCATGGTCGAAAACATGATGGAGTACGCGACCGGTCATTCGTCTCGGGGTGCGACCGACTCTGTCCTGGCAGGACAGGAGTTCTTCGAAGCCGAGGGCCGAACATTCGACGGACTCGTTCGCTCCGTCGCCGAGAACCCGCAGCTTACCTACAAGCGCACCGCGCAGGAGGGCGAGTGATGTCCGGACGACGACCCAAAACGCTGATCCCTCGCCGCCTACTACTGCGTGGCGCTGGATCGATCGCGATCGGCCTGCCCTTTCTCGAGGAGTTCATGGCCCCGGCACGCGCCTCGGAGGGTGATGAAATCCCCTGCCGGCTGTTCACGATGTCGTTTGGACTCGGCATCGAAGAAGCGATGCAGCTCGAACAGTTTGGTGGACCGCTGCAGCCTCTGGAGCCGTTTGTGGACCAGACAGCATTCTTCACGAATGTGGATGCTGGGCCCCTCGCGGCCTCGGGAACGCCACACTTCTCGAGCGGTGCGGCTACGTTCACCGGGGTCCCGCAGCGGCCGGAGGCGGAGGACTACCACGCGGGTGGTCCGAGCATGGAGCAGGTGATGAAGCGAGCGCTTCACCCCGGCGGTGTGCCCAACGTGTCGCTGCCCGAACTCTCGGTCGGCCTATGGAGCCGGACGGGAGCGGTGTCTCAGTTCACCTGGCAATGGAACGCCGACGGAAGCCCGGGCATGCGTCCAGAGCGTCGGCCATCGGCGGTCTTCTCGGCACTGTTCGGGTCGTTCGAACCCCCGTCGAGTGAAGGGCCGACACCGGAGCAACTCCGTCGCAACCACGTCAACCGCAGCGTGTTGGACTCGGTGATGGGCCAGTACGAGTCGCTCATGGGTCCGAACTCGCAGCTGGGCTCGGCATCGAAAGCCCGCATCGACAATCACCTCTCGGCGATTCGTGACGTGGAGCTGCAGCTCGCGCCACCCGATGACGGCGGCATCACACTCGACTGCGAGGTCCCGACGCCGGCGGAGTTTGACGACCCGGCGGGTTATTCGTTCTATGACGCGGCCGACGGCGCAACGGGTGCCGGCGCACCGCTGCTGAACTGGGAGGTTGCCGACGAAGTGATGTCCCGGATCGGTCGGCTCATGGCGCTCGCAGCTTCGTGCGACGCGCTGCGTTTCGGGAGCATGATCTGCATCGGGGCTGGCGGTCACGTCCGCTTCGACGGGACGTACGAGGCCCTGGGCGAGAGCCTGGACTTTGCCCAAACGTTTGGCACTGGCACGCCGCACGACCGGATCTTCCACGACTACAACGCCACGGCGATCCGCCTGTACCAGCACTTCTCCATTCGCCAGTTGGCCCACATGTTGACGGCGATGCAGGACATCACGGAGGTCAACGGCAGCACGTTGCTCGAGAACTCGCTGATCCTCATGGGGACCGAGTACGGCGAGAACCACAACGCGTCGCATGCTTTTCACGCGGTGCTCGGGGGCGGCGGACGCTTCAATGCGGGCTGGTACGATCAGTCCCTCCTCCCCTCGGACGTCTATCACCAGGCGCTCGATGCCTACGGTGTGGACTCGGAGATCGGGATGCGGTGGGCCGACTACTCGCCGACCGAGATCAACGGCTTCCGCAACGAGTGACTCGTCTCTCTACAGCGTTTCGCGCCAACGCGAGAGCTCGAGGGCACTGTGTTCGTATCCTGGGATGTCGTCGAACGTCGCGGCGGCTTGGTCGGTGAGATCGAGGGCTTGGGCTCGGAAGCGTGGACCGCCGATTCTCCACAGCGTCCGGGCCAAAGACGCCCGAGCTTCGGCTCGCTCCGCGTCATCGTCGTGAGGGACAGCGAGTGCGTCCGAGAGGTGTTTGCGGGCGAGTTCCAGATTCCCTCGCCGCAACTCGATCTCCCCAAGTCCCGTCAGAGCGTAGGCCTGCACAGGGCTCACCTCTTCGTCGGCGATCGAAAGGGCCTCGCGATAGTGATTGGCGGCCTGGTCGAGTTCACCGAGCCCCGACTCCGCCTCGGCGAGGTTGTGCAACGTGATCGCGAGCGTGAGGGACTGGCTTCCGAGCTGCGCCTCCTGGCGCACTCGGATCCGCTCGAAGACCTCGCGCGCGTCGCTGTAGTCGCGATTGCTCAGAAGGGCGAGACCCAGTCGGGTGTTGACGGCAGACCATTGGCGGTTCGTGGGGCTGGTGCGCTCGGCTTGAGCGCGAGCCTCGAGCACAGCGGATTCGAAGTCGCCGATGGCTTCGAAGTACAAGCCTCGCAGGATCGAGCTCATGCTGCGATGGAGAGCGGCCAGCTTTGTGGCTGCAAGTAAGGCCTCTCGCATCTCCATGACGTCCGCGACCGACTCGACATCCCCGGCACTCAGCAGCGCCTGAGCCAATCCGGACAACGGTCGAACCCCAAGTATCGACCCGGGCCCACGGAGTCGCTCGAGGAGCTCGAGGGCGGACTCAAAGTGCACGATGGCGTCGTCGTAGTCCTGCTGGCCCAGCGCGATGTGTCCTCGAAGGGAGGCGACCATCCATCCAACGTCGCTGTCGGACTCCAGGCCGCGGAGGACCTCTTCGGCCGCCTGGGCAGCCTCGGTGGCGTCTTCAAACCGCCCACGCTTGTGCTCACGTAGGCCAAGGCCAACGTAGAATCGAGCGCTCAGCCGAGGATTGTCGGCACGCTCGATGTCGGCACGGGCTCGCTGCGCCCACGTTTCCGCAGACTCGGGGTCGACCAGCGGTGCCCACTGCAAGGTCGCGAGGGAGATGTTGGCGACAAGCTGATCGGCTCCCGCCGCGGACGCCAACGCATGGGCTTCGACCAAGTGTTCGAAACCATCGGGTTTTTCGTCGGAGAACAACTCGGTCAGGCCGCGGAAGAGGAGGGCGTGAGCCCGTTGCTCGGGGGTTCCAAACCGATCGATAGCCTCCCATCGTTCGGCGATGAGGGTGTTGGCGGCAGCGAAGCGATCGGCGGAGTACAGCGCCTGTGACTCGGCGTTCCATCCGTCGATCACCTGCGAACCCGCAAACGATGTCGTGCGACTGTCGGGGTTGGAATTGCTGCAGCTCAGCGCCGGGGTCCCGCCGATGAGAACATCCATGAGCTTGGACGCCGACGTTTCCTCCTGCAGGGACACCCGTAGTGCGGCGTCGAACAAGGTGGAGCGGTCGCGTAGGCACTCATGAATCGGTGCCGCATCCTCTGGCTCCTGTCCGCACGCGGCAGCGAACTCGGTCGCCCACCGGCGAGCGAAAAGATCCAAACGTTGGTCGATGCGGTTGAACGTCTCGGGCGAGAGTGAGCCTTGCCAACGCGCGCGAAAAGCAGGCCGCTGCTCGCCTTGCCACGTGGACTCGACGGATGTGGCTGGGGCCTCGCAGTGGCTCTCATGACCTCCGGGCCCGAATGCGACGAAGGCTGCACCGACAGCGATTCCGCCACCGACGACCCATTTCCACGGCCTGGGTTTGGGTGTACGGAGCGCCCGTAGTGCGGCCGCAACCTCGCTCATCGAGCTGTGTCGTTGCTCGGGCTCGAAGCTGAGGCCCGTGGAGATCAGGCCTTCGAGCTCCGTCGGGAGGTCGCTTCGGGTGAGCTGCTTTGCGCCGGACTCCCGCGACCGGAGCAGAGACTCGCGCGTGGAACCTGTGAAGGGTCGTTTGCCCTCGAGCGTTTCGAACAGAGAGACGAACAACGCGAATTGGTCCGAGCGTGCGGTCGCTGGCCGACCCGCCAGTTGTTCGGGCGCCATGTAGGCCGGCGTTCCGATCACATTCTTTGTCGCGCTTGCGCTGGCTGGCCGAGGACCACTCTCGGTGCCTTCGAGCGTGTCCGACGGTCCCGCCCCGCTGGAGGTCACGGCGATCCCAAAGTCGGCGACCCGAGCGCGCTCATCAGTACCGACGAGGACGTTGCTGGGCTTGAAGTCTCGATGGACGATACCGACCCGGTGCGCCGCGGCGAGGCCCTCCGCGGCTTCGGCAAATCGATCGACGATCGCCGTCCACGATCGTGCCTTGCACCAAGCATCCAACGGCTCGCCGTCGACAAATTCCATCGCGATGAACCAGCCAAGCCGACAGGTCCCCACGTCGAACACTGGGACGACGTTGGGATGCTGAAGCTGTCCCAGCGATCGGCCTTCTTCGCGGAGCATGGCGCCCGCCACCGCGTCGGTCGGCGAGACCTTCAGCGCCTTGACGGCCACGCGTCGGTCGAGCTTGGGATCCTCGGCTTCGTAGACGACGCCCATCGCACCCTGTCCGACGACCCCCAGGATCCGGTAGCGGCCAGCCATTTCGCCCGTCTCGAGGGGGAGCCCGAGGGCCGCGTCGGACAGACCCTCGACGACGGCATCCACCGTGGGGGCCGACGTGGACCGGGATGCATCGAGGTCCGCCAGCAGCAGTCCGCACATGGAGCACTCCGCCACGTGCTCCGCCAGGCCGCGCGACTCATCCGCGGGGATCCGTCCCTCGGCGAGTGCGACGAGGGTATCGGCGTCTGGACACGGCGAGTTCACGAGGTCGTGAGATGCTATCGCACAGCGCCTACCGTGACGGACCCGACCGCAGCCTTGGCGGAGGCACTGGCGAAGCGCGCCGGACTCGCGCTCGTCGATATCCCGACCGATGCGCTCCAGACGTTCGTCGAGCGGGCCCGGGGCGGTCATCCCGATTTTGTCGTGTCGGCGCGTTGGTGGGCGGAGCAGCTCTGGCCCTCGCTGGCCGACGTCGCCCCCGGGGAGTGGGGTGGGGTCTTGGAGAGACTCATCGCGCCGGACCTACTCCTGGCCGTAGCACTCGGAAGCGGGACACCGGAAGCGGTCGAGGTTTTCGAGCAGCAGCTCGTGCCGCGCATCCGATCCACGCTGGGACGTCTACGGCTGTCGTCCAGCGAACTCTCCGAGATGCTGCAGCAGGTGCGAGTGCACATCCTCGTCGCGCCCAACAAAGATGAGCGGCCACGAATCTCCAAATACGGTGGGCGTGGGAGCCTGGAGGGATGGGTTCGGACACTCGCGCTCCGCTACGCGATCGGGCAACGGCGAAAACAGGAGAGGACGATCGACGCGGGCGCGTTGGAGCGGGTGGCAGTCCCCGCGGGGACCGAGCGACTGCCGCACCGCTCCCTTCGGCGACGACAACTTCGAGCGGCGGTGGGAGATGCGTTTTCCGAGCTCTCCCCTCGCGACCGGACGCTCCTTCGAGCGCGCTACGTCGGCGCGAAGACAGCGGTCGCGCTGGCCACCGAGTTCGACGTTCACGAATCGACGATGTCACGGTGGCTCGCATCGGCGCGTGAGGAGCTGGCGACGCGAATTCGAGCCCGGGCACAGGTGCTGATCGGGCCGGACGACGACGCGGTGGGCCCCATGGTCGAAACACTCATCTCGGATGTCGAGGCGAGCTTGCGCGGGCTGTTCGACACCCGCACGCCGACCGGGACCGACGGAGAAAAGTAGCCTTCAGCACCTGATCCGGTCCGTTTCAGAGCAATCTTGGCCTTTCTTTGCAAGATTCTCGGCCTCGCGCCCTCTGTCTTTTGTGGGAGCGGAACGCGCATGGGGATTGGGTCCGGTGATGGTCGCGACGGGGCTGTTGGTGTCCGGTTGCTACAGCGGGCTTGGGGACGCATCCGGCGCGGAGTTCGGCGCGACGCTGAGCGGAACCGGGGGCGTTGAGAGTTCCGACAGCGGAGACGAGGGCGAGCCCCCGCTCGACCCGGCGGACGACGAAAGCAGTGGCGGCTGGGGCGAATCTGAGGGCTCAACCGGTGCCGAAGACCCGGAGGACCCAGCGGACCCGTTGGACCCGAGCGACCCGACGGACGGTGCCTGCGGCGATGGGGTGCTCGATGCCCTCGAAGGATGTGACTTGGGCCCAGACAACGGCGAAGGCTCGACCTGCACCGATGCGTGTGAGGCCAACGTTTGCGGAGATGGGGTCCTCGGACCCGGGGAGTCCTGCGACGACGGCAACATCGAGGGCTCGGATGGCTGCGGCCCGTCTTGTGCGCTCGAGTCTTGCGGTGATGGGACGGTCAACCAGGGCGAGGCCTGTGACGATGGCCAGAATGGAGACGACGATGATGGGTGCACCGATGCGTGCGCGCTCCCGGTTTGCGGCGATGGTCTCTTCCAGCCCAGCGCTGGGGAGGCTTGCGACGATGGCAACGCGAGCAACACGGATGCCTGCACCAACGACTGTCAGGCGGCTTCGTGCGGTGATGGCCATGTCCAGTCCGGTGAAGCCTGCGACGACGGCAACAACTCCAACACCGACAGCTGTACCAATGCTTGTGAGAACCCGTCGTGCGGCGACGGGTTCAACGGGCCGGGTGAGGAGTGCGACGACGGTGACAACAACAACGAGGACGCGTGCTCCAACGATTGCGTGTCGCAGCACGGCGGCGGCATCCCGATCAGCGGCTACTGCACGCCGGTTCGCAACGGGGTGTGGACCAACAGTTGGGAGGATCGCGAGGCAGAGGTTCGTCAGCTCACCAACCAGGCGCGCGCGGTGGGTCGGAATTGTGGAGCCACGTTCTATCCAGCGGTCCCGCCGGTGACGTACGAGGGGTCGCTGACCTGCTCGGCGAGGAACCACTCCCGCGACATGGCGCTCAACGAGTTCTTCAGTCACACCGGGACGGGCGGGACGACGCCAGCGGAGCGCATCGACATGGCCGAGTACGAGGGCTCCGCTCACGCGGAAAACATCACCGCGGGTGGTGCGTTGAACACCGCCCAGGAGGCGGTGGATCAATGGCTCGCAAGCCCCAGTCACTGCGCAGCGTTGATGAGCCCGAACTTGGACGAGCTGGGCGTGGGCTACTACCGCCTCGATACCGCGCCCCACGTGCACTACTGGACGCAGAACTTCGGCGGGTAGCCGGTCGGCGCTACAGCGCCGGGACGGTCACCGTCACATCGACGCAGTCTTCGAGGCGTCCATCGACGACCACGTCCATACAGGCGACGCCGGGGGCGATGCCGACGATGACGAACTCCTCATCACCGGGTCGCGGGTAGACTTCGAACACGCTCTTGTCCGACGAGAACAGCTCGAGTTCGCCGTTGCCCGGGTAGCCTTCGCGGGTTTCGCTCTTGAGGTCGGCTTTGACGACGACGGCGGTGCCGGCTGGCAGCTCCACGCGGTTGCCTCGAACGGTGACCGGGGCGGGGGGAGTGCTTTGCGTGGTGAGGGAGATCGTGTCGTAGGACGGTTGGCACGCCAAGCCGCCTAGGGCGAGCGCGATCCATGCGAAGTGTTGCGCTGCGGACTTCATGCTCCGGTGCTCCCGTCGTCGGTGTCGGTATCGGTGGCCGCGTCGGTGTCGGTTTCCCCGTCGGTGTCTGTCCCACCGTCGGTGTCGGTGTTCCCGTCGGTGTCGGTGTTCCCGTCGGTGTCACTGCCCGAGTCCGTGTCCGGATCGGGGTCGGGATCGGTGTCCGTGCCGGGGTCCGTGTCGGTGGTCGCAGGCCCGTCGACGGAGACCTCGACCGTGACCTCTTGGGCGAAGCCGCCGGCTTCGACGATCAGCGTGGTGACGCCTTCGGAGACGGCTTCGATCGTCACGTCGAAGTCCTCGTCGACGGTCGCCACGTCGGCAATCTCGGGATCGGTGATGGACCAGGCGTAGTCCAGCGATCCCGCCAATGTGGATCGGAGCCGGTCCTGCGGAACCGCGGAGACCGTGATCGACTCGCCCAGCGCGAGTTCGATGGTGTCCAGGTCCTGGCTGTCCATCGTTCGCACGGAGATGCGCTCGATGTTGGCGGCGAGGATGTGCTGCAGGTCGACGACCTCGCTCTCGCTGGAGACCGCGAGGAAGACCTGGTACCCGGCTTCCTCAATGCTGAACGACCCGAGCTCGGCCTTGACCAACGTTTCGTTGGGAGCCTCGATGCGCAGCGCAACTCCGTCGCTGAAGATCGTGTCGTTCGGGTTGAAGTCGAGTGCGAACCGACCGCCTACCGCGATCCGCTCGGGGAACGTCTCGGCGACGCTCCCCTGTGCGCACAGTGGGTCGGAGTCGCCCACGCAAACGTAGAGAAAGTCGCCGGCTCCGAGTTCGCCGGGGCGCGAGGGGCGGTCGTCGGCGTCTTCGTCGATGACGCAACCAGGGGCGGCGAGCGCGGTGAGGGCGGTGATCAGTGCCAAGGTTAGTCGCATGGTCAAGGTCTCCAATCGGGGACGGGCGAGCCGCTTCCCCGAAGATGTGTGACCGGGAGCCGGTTCGATCCGTGAACGCCTCCGAAAAAAGGCCCAGCGCGGCGCGGATCAAGGGTTCCGGCGGTGCTGGCGGCCGATCGTAGCCAGCGCTACGCAATCGACGCTGGCGCAGATCTGGGGACAGAACGGGCGCACCACCGTCACCCACTCCACGATGCGCTTCGGTGGATTTCGTTGCCTGCTCGTTTTCGTCCTTGCCCCAGCCGCCTGCGACGACGCGTCCTCCAGCGCGGACACCGAGATGGCAGGGTCGACGGGCGCGGACACCAGCACCTCCTCCGGTTCGAGCGGGGCTGGGGGATCGACCGCGGCGTCGACGTCTCCAGGCAGCTCTGCCTCGTCGACGAGCACGGGCCCGGCCACGACCGGGGGCGACTCAACCACCGCTGAGGACTCCTCCAGCGAGGGCTCCAGCTCGACGGGCGCTGTGGAACTCGGTGATCCGGTGTGGATGGTGGTGGGAAACTGGGGCTATCGCTCGTGGACGCGCGATGGACTCACGTGGGAGGTCGAGGCCAACCCGCCGCAAGACACGGACCACACGCCCGACCTGTTGCGCGCCGTCGGATGGGGCAACGGGTACTTCATCGCGGTGGGAGGCGACGCGAACTCGATGGTCATGCGCTCGGTCGACGGGGAGAGCTGGGAGGAAGACCTCCATCCTTCCGGTGGGCAGTGGAAGGGCGGAGTGGCCTATGGCGACGGTCGCTGGGTCGCAGTCGGTGGCGTGGGCACCGTGATTCACTCCGACGACGACGGCGCGACGTGGATGGACCACGAAGAACGCCTGCCCTCGGCAGGTCGGTTCGTGACACATGCCGACGGTCGGTTCGTCGCGGTGGGCGACAACGGCATGATCGCGATTTCGCAGGACGGAGAATCATGGGTCGATCGCACGCAGCCGGGCGCGGAGATCGGGTCCGCGGCGTACGGGTTTGGGACCTGGGTCGCGGCGGGTCGGCGGTGGAACGGAAGCGGATTCGATGCGTCGTGCGTCGTCTCGTCCGACACCGAAACGTGGACGTCGTGCCCGTTCGAGGGGGAGTACATCCGGCCGTTCTTTGCCGACGAGCGCTTGTTCGTCGCGTTGGACTCGGGCTATGCGGTGACCGAGGACGGAGAGAGCTGGACGGTTGTCGACCAGGGCATTCCTCCGGCGCTCGACTTCGCGGATGGTCTGTGGGTCGGAGCCAACGGAAGCCGTCGCTACCGGGGAGCATCCCTCGATGCGCTCGAAGAGGTCCTGTCCGACGAAAGCGGTATCCGAAGCTTTGCGGTGGGCTACGCCCCTTAAGGCGCGAACTTGTGCGCGATGCGTCGGACCAGGCCGGGCACCAAGCGCGACAGGTGAATCGCGGCAAGCTCTTTGCCGCCGACATGCACCTCGTGCCGGTCGCGCGCGATCGCCTGGACGATGACCTTGGCGCAGTGCTCGGGTGGGAGTCCATTGTCGACGGGATCGGGCCGGTTCTGGTCGCGTTGCTCTGAGCCGACCGCAGCGCGGCTGATGCCGGTTCGGATGTAGCCGGGCACCACCACGCACACACCGACGCCGGTGCCGTGGAGCTCGGCGCGCAGTGAATCGAACCAGCCCCGCACTGCGAACTTCGAGGCGCTGTACGTCGAACGCTGGGGAGTGGAGACATAGCCGGCAACGCTACTGACAACGACGATGTGCCCGCGCCCTCGCTCGACCATCCCGGGCATGACGAACTTGGTCAGCGCCACCGGGACCATGAAGTTCAGCTCCATCAACCCGCGGACTTCGTCCATGGGCGTGTCGATCGCGGCGGCCCGCTGGGAGCGTCCTGCGTTGTTGACCAACACGTCGATCGGCCCGAACGCTTCGCACGCGCGCTCGTGCAGGGAGGCCAAGCTCTCCGTGTCCATCAGGTCGGCCGGAACGGCGGCCACGTTTTCTGCACCGAACTCCGCGACGAGTGCCTGCAGGGGCGCGGGCCGGCGGGCGGTCACAACGACGCGCGCACCGAGCTGGATCAGCGGGGCCACCAGCGCACGACCGATTCCATCCGAAGCTCCCGTCACCCAGACGATCGTGTCGCGAAGTTCCATGGGCATCAGATGCCGCACCGGCTTCGGTTCGTCAACACAACCGTGCAAGAGTGCGGTGTGCACATCGAGGCCCTCGAGGAAGATGAGTGGGAGCGGCTGCGTGCAGTTCGGCTCGCCTCGCTGCTCGATGCCCCCCTCGCGTTTGGGTCGAAGCACGAGAACGTCGTGCACTGGGTGGAGCCTGCGTGGCGAGAGCAGCTGCGGCGGATCGCGACGTTCGTCGCGGTGGAAGGGGGCCGGGACGTCGGCATTGTTCGGGGCATCGAGCACGCAGACTTCCCAGACGCGGCGTATCTGGTGTCGATGTGGGTGCACCCCGACGTTCGACGAACCGGTGTCGGCGGAGCCCTGATCGAACGGGTCGTCGAGTGGACCGCGGCGTCTGGAAGAACCCGGCTGTTTCTCGATGTCCGCACGTACAACGATGCGGCCGAGCGGCTGTACCGGGCACGAGGATTCGTCCCCACGGGCGAGCGCGCGCAGGTTGAAGAGTTCACGGAGCTTCAGTTCGTGCGGGAGTGGGTGTCCGGCTCCACCTCGGATTCGTGAAGCGGCGGGCGAGTTTTCTTGCGATGCTCTGGTTTGTCTCTGGGCCTGCGCGCCGACCAACCGCCGTGCATCCGTACGCCGAAACCCGCGACTACCCCTCCATATGAGCTTAGCTTTGAAGACGCTGCTGGCGCTGTCGATGGGGACGGCGCCCGCTCCGGAAGAACCGGACTCCCCAGATGCTGAGCCCACGCTCGCTCCGGCTCCGGCCGCGACTCCAGCGACTGGCCCGGCACGGGACGACGAGGCGTCCGCGGTCAACTTGGTGTGGGACGCTCCCTCGGACGGATGTAGCGAGCCCGAGGCGATGCAAGCGCGACTCGACGAAGCGATGCAGTTGGACCTCGCCGACAGCACCGCGGCTCGCGAGCGCTGGGTGATCGCTCGGGTGCGGAAGAACGGGGAGGTCTGGACGCTGAGGTTATGGGTGGCACCCGAAGGCGGGCTCTCCGAGCGTGCCCTGTCCGAGAGTTCGTGTGCCGAACTCGAGCGGGCAACCCTGACGATCGTCGCGATGCTGATGCCGCCGGTCACCTTCGACCCGAACCCGAGGCCGCCGCCAAAGCCGGCGGACATGAAGCCTCCCGAGTCAAAGGACCCGATGGGCGACAAGGAACTGGAGGCGCTGATTGGCGATGCGCCCCCGAACGAGAAGCCGCCCCCGGATCCCGGTGGTCCCGACATGGAAGCGCCGGAGCCATCGAAGCTCCGGGGAGCCATCGGGTTTGCGGGAGGCGTCGGGGCCGGGAC
>OJGU01000354.1_pt1 | contig 28750 bp, 26 predicted proteins | sample 1594741 | NCBI WGS metagenome assembly OJGU01 (sample SAMN05416841, study PRJEB24817) | seawater metagenome | isolation source: Sea water | place: Canada:Atlantic | collected 2013-07
CCGGGACGCGGGTTGGCCGGTCGAGCCCGGGCCTGCTTGGGGTTTCATGTGTGGCGACAGGCGCTGGAGTACCCGCTGCCGGTACATCGGACGTTCGGGGCACAGCGGCTGGTTTGGGCGTGGACGGTGCCCGAGCGGGTGGTTCGGACCAGCAGCCCAACCCGCAGACCAGAACTGCGACAACCGCTGGGGCCGCTTTGCGGAGGCGGACGTACATCAGGGGCCACATGCTACCAGTCTCCTTGCGTTGCCTTTGCCGCGAGCGAACTGAAAACGATACGATAGTCGTCCTGTGCAGGAGCATTCCCTAGCCGCACCCGTCCGGGGACGCATCCTTGTCGTTGATGATGAGGTTCAGATTCGTCGCGTCATTCGCAAGGTGCTGAGCGCCGAGGGCTACGACGTCCTCGAAGCGAACGGCGGGAGCGAAGCCCTCGAGACCCTCGCCCACAACGACGTCGACACGGTCCTGCTCGACATGCGGATGCCGGACATGACCGGCATTGAAGTGTGTAAACGCATACGTTCCACGGGCCGTCACGCGCACACCCCCGTCGTCTTTCTCAGCGGCGCCTCCGAGCGCTCGGTCCGTCGCGAGGCTCGCGAGGCCGGTGCCGATGACTTTCTCGCCAAGCCGTTCGATGAAGCGGAACTGCGGGCACGAATTCGGAACTCCGTGTCACACAACCGGCACAGCGCCGGCATGGCCCAAGAGAGCGCGCGCCTGCGGATCGAAGTCGATGGCCAGACCCGAGCGCTGCACGAAGCCCGGATGGCGCTCGACCGTGCACGCCGCGAACTCGAAGCGGCACAAGTTCAAACGATCGAACGGCTCACCAAGGCGGCTGAGTTCCGCGACGACGAGACCGCCGCCCACCTGCAGCGGATGAGTGAGTACTCCCGACTCCTCGCGCGCAAGGTCGGGCTCGACGACTACACCTCGGAGATGATCCGGACCGCGAGTCCCATGCACGACGTGGGCAAGATCGGAATCCCAGACAGCATCCTCCTCAAGCCCGGCCGGCTCACGCCCGACGAGTACGAGGTGATGAAGAAGCACGCGGAGATCGGCTACCGCATTCTCGGAGGTTCCGAGTCCAAGCTGCTTCAGCTCGCGGCTTCGATCGCGCACACCCACCACGAGAAGTACAACGGCACCGGTTACCCGCGCGGTCTCAAGGGCGAGGACATCCCCATCGAGGGTCGCATCGTCGCCGTCGCGGATGTCTTCGACGCGCTCACGAGCGAGCGCCCGTACAAGAAAGCGTGGCCACTCGAGCGCGCACTCAAGCTCCTGGTCGATGGTCGGAACGAGCACTTTGACGGTGAACTCGTCGACCTGTTCGTCGGCTCGATGGACGAGGTGCTCGAGATTCGCAGGCGCCTCTCGGACGACGACGCCGAGGCGATGCCCCCAAGCTGACCGCGGCCAGCCCAACACGCGGCGTGGCCGGCATGACTCACGGCCCGGGTCAGTACGCCGCCCCGCCGGGATCGCGCTCGATCGCCTTGGCCCGCGAAGCGTCGGCCTCAACCTGTTCCTGGGCTTCAACCGTGTATCGGGTTGTTGGCTCCGCGAGCAGGCGCCCAAATGGAATCGGGTCGCCGCTCTCTTCGCATTCTCCGTAGGAGCCGTCGGACATCCGCGATAGCGCAAACTGCACCTCGACCAGCTGGCGACGGTCCATGTCGGTCAACGCAGACTGCTCACTGCGCGCCATCTCGCCGGCCACCTTCTCCGGGTTGTCCATTGGCTCGGCCTGATCGTCTTGCGTGATCTCGACGCCTCCCCGCTCCAACAGCCGGTCGCGATGTGCGAGCAAATCGGCTTTGAGTTGCTCGAGCTGCGCAGCGTTGAGGTGCTCGCTCATGTCCCGGAGGCTATCAGCGTATGCTCGAAGGATGAACGAAGAGGCGCTGCGAACGATGCTGGGCGCATTCTCGGCCGGCGGTGGTCGTCTGTGCGTGTTGACGGGGGCCGGTATCTCCGCCGAGAGCGGGATCCCGACGTTTCGCGGCCCTCAGGGCTACTGGCAGGTCGGTTCCAGAAACTACCACCCCCAGGAACTCGCGACCCTCCAAGCGTTCGGCGAGCATCCGCGGGAGGTCTGGCGTTGGTATTTGTACCGCCGCACCGTGTGTCGGAACGCGGCGCCGAACCCGGGGCACCGAGGCCTCGTGCGCATCGAGGAGGCCTTGGGCTCCCGGTTCCTGCTCGTGACCCAGAACGTCGATGGCTTGCACGCGCGAGCCGGGTCCGCCGACCCCTACGAGATCCACGGCAACATCGACCGGTACCGATGCGCTTCGCGGTGCACGGACGCGACGTACTTGCTTCCCGAGGACCTGCCCTCGATCGACCGGGACACCCCGCTGTCGGACGAGACCTACGACGCCCTGCGCTGTCCCGACTGCGGGGCCCGAGCGCGTCCCCATGTTCTGTGGTTCGACGAGTGTTACGAGGAGACCTTGTTTCGGTCCCAAAGTGCGTACAGCCAGGCGGCCGACGCCGACCTGTTGATCGTCGCCGGAACATCGGGCTCCACGAACCTCCCGATGCAGATCGGCACCCACTGCGCGCGCGCCGGCGTACCGATGATCGACATCAACCCGGACGACAATCCCTTTGGCCAGCTTGCGGTCGACTCCGGCGCCGGTCTGACGCTTCGGGTCCCGGCCGGAGTCGCCCTTCCCTTCATCGCAGAGGCGCTCGTCGCCGCGTGATACGGTCCGTCCGCGGGACGATGGCCGACGAAACGTACGACTTCATCATCATCGGATCCGGGTTCGGCGGCAGCACGGCGGCGCTACGCCTGGTCGAGAAGGGCTACCGCGTGCTCATGCTCGAGAAGGGCAGCGAGCTCAAGGCCAAGGACTTCCCAAAGACCAACTGGGACCTCCGCCGGTACATGTGGGCACCACTGGTGGGCTTTCGTGGCCTGTTCAAGATGTCGTTCTTCCGCCACGTGACCATCCTGTCCGGCGTGGGCGTCGGCGGGGGATCGCTGGGCTACGCGAGCACGCACCCGGTCCCCAAGGACCCGTTCTTTGCCGCTCCCAGCTGGGCCCACCTGGCCGACTGGAAGACCGAGCTGGCCGAGCACTACGACCAAGCCAAACAGATGCTCGGCGTCACCCAGACGCCGATGCTCACGCCCCCGGACAAGATCCTCAAGAAGATGGCGGCCGACAACGGCCACGCCGACGCTTTCCACAGCACCGACGTCGCGATCTACTTCGGGGACGAACCAGGCAAAGTCAGCCCGGACCCCTACTTCGATGGCGAAGGGCCAAGCCGGACCGGGTGCATTCAATGCGGTGGCTGCATGCTCGGGTGTCGGCACAACGCCAAAAACACGCTCGACAAGAACTATCTCTACCTCGCCCGCAAGCATGGACTCGAGCTGCAGGCCGATACCGAAGTGACCAAGATCCGTCCCCGCGACGGAGGCGGCTACCGGCTCGAAGCCAAGCAAGGCCGCGGGTGGTTCCGAAGCTCGGTGTCGTTCGAAGGCGCGCGGGTCATCGTCGCCGGCGGCGTCCTGGGAAGCGTGGGCCTGTTGCTCGACCAAAAGGAGGACGCAACGTGCCTGCCCAAGCTTTCGCAGCGACTGGGACACAGCGTGCGCACCAACTCCGAAGCCCTCATCGGCATCGTGTCGCGCAACAAGGACGTCGACATGTCCGAGGGCATCGCGATCGGTTCGATCTACGAAACCGACGCCGTTTCGCACCTCGAGCCCGTCCGGTACTCCAAGGGGTCGGGTCTGTTCCGCCTGCTCGTCGCGCCGCACGTGGGCGGAGACAACCCCTTCATCCGCATCGCGAGACTGGCCGGGATCTGCTTGCGTCACCCGCTGCAGATCCTCAAGGCGATCACGATTCGCAGCTTCGCCGAGCAGACCGCGATCCTGCTCTATATGCGGAGCACCGAAGGCACGCTTCGCTTGAAACGGAACTGGTTCGGTGGGCTCGGCACCGCGCCCGGCGAAGGGGAGCTTCCAACCGCGTCGATTCCCGAAGCCACCGCGCTCGCCAAGCAGTTCAGCAAGGAAGCCAACGGGATGCCGTTCTCGATGTTCACCGAGACGCTGTTCAATATCCCGACCACCGCTCATATTCTCGGCGGTTGTTGCATGGGCGACAGCATCGAGACCGGGGTCATCGATGCCGACCATGAGGTTCATGGCTATCCGGGCCTGTACGTGATGGACGGTGCTTCGATCTCCGCCAACCCCGGCGTGAACCCGTCCCTGACGATCACCGCGCTCGCCGAGCGTGCGGTCGCGAAGTTTCCGCGCAAGGGTGAATCGCTCACCGCAGCACCGCACAACTCGGCGCTCACCGGCTAGGGGGTGTTCCTAGCCCGTCTCGGGCTCGACGGTGCCGATGCCGTCCGCCAGGGTGTCGACCTTGCGGGCTCCTCGCAGGAGCACGAACCCACCGATCGCGATCGGGATGCTGGTCAGCGCGACGGCGAACGACAGCCCTTGGTTCTCGCTCACAACTCCGATGAGCGTGGGTGAGAGCGCATCGCCCAGCAGGTGAATGAAGAACACATTGATCGCCATCGAGCGTGCCCGCAGCGTGGAAGGCACGCAGGCGACCAGCGCCGCGTTGAGCGGTCCAGTGTTCAAGAACAGTAGGAACTCGGCACAGAAGGCGCAGACGAACACCCCGGTGGTGTTGGGCATCAACGGCATCGCCAGTGCGAAGGGGGCCCCCAGCAGCAACCCCATTCCGCTGACCGAGAAGTAACCGCCCTGCCGCCTCGCAAAGGCCCGGTCACCCAACGTCCCGCCGATGAGCGTCGCGAGCAAGCCCGCCACGACCGTGATGCCTCCAAAGATCATGTTGCCGGTGGCCTCATCCATCCCTTGCTCGCGGATGAGGTACGTCGGCATCCAAAAGGCGATGCCGCCCATCGAGAAGGTCATCAGCGTCATGCCGACGGTGTTGATGCGCCACGCTGGAGTCCGGAACAGACGCTTTACGCCCGCCATCAGCGGCACATCCGCGACGGACTCGCCCTCATCCATTACCCCGCGCTTCGGGTGCGGGAGGAAGAACGCAATCAGAGCGAAGAACAGACCGGGCGTTCCCGCGACGAAGAACGCGGCACGCCAGCCGTAAGCCTCACCGACGGCGCCTCCGAGCAGGTAGCCCAAGGCGCTGCCCATCGGGATCGCGAGATAGAAGATGGAGAGCTTGCGTCCACGCTCAGAGGGCTTGAAGACGTCGGCGATGATCGCCGGCGCGACCGTGGCGTAACCGGCCTCACCCACGCCGATCAACGCGCGCATTGTCAGCAAGCCCTCGTAACTCTCGGCCATGCCGCTGCCGATCGTCGCGAGGCTCCACAGCCCCACCCCAACCGCGACCATCCGGTTGCGGTTCACGCGGTCCCCGAGGACACCGCCCAATGGCGCCGCGATCGTGTAGACGATCATGAAGACGCTCCCCAGGAGTCCGCCTTGCGAGTCGTCGAACCCAAGATCACCCCGGATCCCCTCGAGCACCGCACTTAGGACGTAGCGGTCGAGGTAGTTCAGGAAGTTGATGACCGTCAGGACGAGCAGCAACGACATCGCGAAGCGACTGCCGGCGGACCGACTCTTGGACCCCATCGGCGCCATAGCAGCGCGATGGGCGGCGAATGTCCAGGGATCCCGGTCTAGACCGGGTCTCAGGCAGGTCCGGAGACCCCCACGGGACAATCCATGACCAAATTGTGGAGATTTCTGTCGATCCACCCCCCCCCGGTGGCCGTAACATCTGCGGCGGGTCCCCGATTGACCTGCGAGCCCCGAGCCGGGGCGCACGGACGGACCCAAAACCTCTCTAAGAGAACTCGAAAAGGGAAAACGACATGGATCTCAAAAGCATTGCCACAACGCTCGCATTCCTCGGCACCGGCGCCCTCGCCACGACCGGCTGCGACAAGGACAAGCCCGCCGTCGAGACCCCCGCAGCTCCTGCTGCTGGTGACGCGGCCGAAGGCTCCTGTGGCGCCGACAAAGCTGAAGGCTCCTGCGGCGCTGAGAAGGCCGAAGGCTCCTGCGGCGCCGAGAAAGAAGGCGGCGAAGCTGCTGAAGAAGGCGGCGAGGCTTCCTGCGGCGGCGCGAAGTAAGCTCATCTGAGCGACCGACCCGCGGCTGGCCTCACGGTCGCCGCGGGTTTTTCTTTGTACGGTTCCTGACTCCCCGCATGCAATCCCAACCTCCCACAGGTGTCGGCCTTGGTCTGCGCGGCGCCTTCCTCCGTGACATCGTCCGCGGCGACGCCGACGGCAAGGTCGCGTTCCTCGAGGTCGCGCCCGAGAACTACATGCACCGCGGCGGTCGGTCGCCGAAACGCCTGGCCACCCTGGCCGAGCGATTCCCGATCATCACCCACGGACTCATGATGTCTCTGGGCGGCACGGACCCGTTTCGCGACGAGTACTTCGATGAACTCAAGTCGTTCCTCGACCGCTACGGCGCGCCGTGGCACTCGGACCACATCTGCTGGAGCGGGATGGACGGCGCCATGCTGCACGACCTGCTGCCGATCCCGTTCACCACCCAGACCGCCAAGCGTGTCGCCTCCCGCATCCGCGAGGCGAGTGACCGCCTCGAGCGCCCGATGGCGATCGAGAACATCAGCTGGTACCTGCAGCTGGGCAAGAGCAACCTCGACGAGGCGGAGTTCATCACCGAGGTTGTCGAGCGAGCCGATTGCAGCCTCCTGCTCGACGTGAACAACGTGTTCGTCAACGCGAGCAATCACGGGTTCGAGGCGCAGGCGTGGATCGATGCGATCCCGTTGCAACGCGTGGTCCAGCTCCACATCGCCGGGCACGAGCCTTGGGACGACACACTCCTGGTGGATACCCACGGCGCCGACGTCCGCGAGGAAGTTCGGGACTTGATGTCCTATGTCATCGAACGCACCGGCCCGAAACCAGTCCTGCTCGAACGCGACTCCAACATCCCCCCACTGGCCGACCTCCTCGAGGAAGCCGCCTCGTTGCAGGTGATCTACGACGAAGCACTCCAGAAACACGCCCGGGAGGCAAGCGCGTGAACGATCTTCGACTCGACTGGATGAATGCGTTGTTGCGCAAGCGGGGCGCCGACGAGGCCAGCCGCGAGAACCTTCGAGCCTTTGCCGCCGAGCACGGAATCGAAGGCGACGACCTCGACGCGATCGAGGCCGTCGGCGCGGAGCGTTTTCTGGTCTACCGCTCTCTTGTCCACAACCGGATGCGGAACACGATCCGCGACTTCATCGAACGCGCCGTGGCCCGGTTGGGCATCCGACGGCTCAAGGCCGACTTTGCGGACTGGATGGAGGAGGTCGCGGCGCATTCTCCGTATCTCCGAGACGTCCCCGCTGAGTTCGTCGCCTGGGCGGCGCCGCGATGGGCGGCAGACGACAGCGTCCCGGACTACCTCATCGACCTCGCTCGTCACGAGCTGCTGGAGTACGACATCCTCAACGACCACCGCGGGGGCGAATCCCCGACCGGCCGCGAGCTCGCACTCGACAAGCCGCTGCGTTTCGACGGTGCAGCCAGGCTGATGTCCTATGCCTACGCGGTCCACAAGATGTCGCAGGACGCCGAGGACCGCGACATTCCCGAGCAGATCCCCACGCGGCTGCTCGTGTATCGAGATCCCAGCAACAAGGTTCGCTACCTCGAGCTCACGCCGCTCGCCCATGCGGTCCTGGAGCAGCTGATCGAGCACCAGCAACCGGTCGCAGAAGGTCTTCGGAAAGCGTGCGCCGCCCTGGGCGAGCCCTTGGATGACCAGCGCCTCGGCACCGCCGCAACCCTGCTCGCGGATCTGGCGGAGCGCGGGGTTCTGCTTGGAGCCGAAGCCTAGGCCTCGGCCTCGACCTCAATCTCGACCAGCAGGTCGCCGGCTGCGAGCGAGTCGCCCTCGACCACTTCGATCCGCTTGATGGTGCCCGCCACCGGTGAAGCCACCACGGTCTCCATCTTCATCGCGCTGAGCACGACCAGTGGCGCACCAACGTCGACCTTCGCACCAGGCTCGGTGCGCACTTCGAGCACCACGCCAGGCATGGGAGCACCGACCGAACCAGGATCGCTGGGGTCGGCACGATCGCGGACCACAACCTCGGTCTTGGCCGACTCGTCCGGGACGTGGATCGAGCGTGGCCGACCGTTGAGCTGGAAGTAGACGGTTCGGTTGCCGTCATCGTCGAGCTCGCCGATCGCGTCGAGCCCGATCACGAGAGTCTTGCCGCGTTCGATCTCCACGGAGATTTCTTCGCCGATCTCCATCGGAGCCAAGAAGGCGCGGGTCGGCAGGACACGGACGTCCGCGAATCGTTCCCGAAAGCCCTGGTACTCCTGCCAGACCTTGGGATAGAGCGCCGCGCTGATGACGTCCACCTCGCGGATGTGGGGGCCGTGCTCTTCCCGCAGACGCTTGCGAAGCCCATCGAAGTCCAGGGGCGCGAGGCTGGCACCGGGCCGCCCATCGAACGTCTGAGCACCCCGGACGACCTTCTCCCGGAGCAGCTCCGGAAAGCCGCCGAACGGCTGACCGAGCATCCCTTGGAAGAACTCCACCAAAGAGGACGGAAAGCTCAGGGTCTCGGCCTGCGCGAGTACGTCTTCTTCGGTGAGGTCGTTCTGGACCATGAACTGCGCGAGGTCCCCCACCACCTTCGAGGACGGCGTCACCTTGATGATGTCGCCGAGCAGGCGGTTGGCCGACGCGTACGCGCGCTTGATGGCCGGCCAACGCTCCGCCAGACCGAGTTGGTTGGCCTGGAACTGGAGGTTCGTGTACTGCCCGCCCGGCATCTCGTGCAGGTAGACGTCGGCGCTACCGCTCTTGAGCCCGGACTCGAACGGCGCGTACATGCGCCGGGCCTGTTCCCAATAGTCCGAGAGCACTTGCAGCTCGGTGAGTTCGAGCTTGGTATCGAGCGGGGTGCCCTGAAGTGCGGCGACGATGGCTCCAACCGCCGGCTGGGAGGTGAGCCCCGCCATCGCCTCGAGCGCCGTGTCGACGACGTCGGCACCTGCCTCGGCGCACGCCAGCATCGATGCCACGCCCGCGGCTGCGGTGTCGTGGGTGTGCACGTGGATCGGCACCTCGGGGAACGCGTTGCGCAGGGCCCCCACGAGCTGCTTGGCGGCCTTGGGCTTGAGCAGGCCTGCCATGTCCTTGATCGATAGAACATGGGTGCCGCGCTCGACCAGTTGGCCGGCCACATCGACGTAATACTGAAGGCTGTACTTCGTGCGTTCGGTGTTGCTGACGTCGCCCGTGTAACAGACGGCCGCCTCGATGATTCCGCCCGCCTCTCCCACGGCGTCGATGCCGAGCTTGAGGTTTTCGATGTAGTTGAGGCAGTCGAAGATTCGGAAGACGTCGATCCCCAGGTCGCGGGCCGTCTGCACGAAGCGGCGGACGACGTTGTCGGGATAGTTCGTGTAGCCGACCGCGTTCGCACCACGGAGCAGCATCTGGAACGGAATGTTCGGGACGAGCTCGCGGAGCTGCTCCAGTCGGTCCCACGGACACTCGCGCAGGAACCTCAGCGCCACATCAAACGTCGCCCCACCCCACATCTCGAGGCTGTACGCCGACGACAACACATGGCTGGTCAGGGGCGCGACCTTGGCGATGTCCATGGTTCGAACCCGCGTCGCCAGCAAGGACTGGTGCGCGTCTCGCCATGTGGTGTCCATGATGAGCAACCCCTGATGGCCACGGATCGCCTTCGCAAACGCCTCGGGGCCATCGTCGAGAAACACCTGTCGCCACCCTTTGGTGGGCGGCTCGAGGGGAGCGGGCGGCACCTCGGCTTCGACCTTGGCCGGTGCCACCCCCGAAACCCACGGAGTGGACGGGCCGTTGACGATCACGCTGCCGAGATAGGAAAGCAGTCGCTGAGCCCGGTTCCTCCGCCGCGGAAAGCGGAACAACTTGGGGGTGGACGCGATGAACTCGGTGTCGATGTTTCCGGCGAGAAAACGTGGGTGCGTGAGAACGTTCTGGATGAACGGGATGTTGGTCTTCACGCCACGCACCCGGAACTCGGCCAGCGACCGGTGCAGTTTCTGGGCCGCCCCCTCGAACGTCGAGGCCGTACTGGTGACCTTCACCAACAGCGAGTCGTAGTGCGGCGAGATCGTCGCGCCGTCGTAGCCATTGCCAGCGTCGAGCCGAATCCCGAAGCCGCTGCCAGGCCGGAACACCTCGATGCGTCCCGTGTCGGGCTGGAACTGCAGCAGAGGGTCCTCGGTGGTGATGCGGGCCTGGATCGCAAAACCGCGGACGGTGATGTCCTCTTGCCGCAACCCCAGGTCCTCGAAGCTCGCGCCACCCGCGATCCGGATCTGAGACTGAACGATGTCGACCATCGTGACCTGCTCGGTGACCGTGTGCTCGACCTGAACCCGGGGGTTGGCCTCGATGAAGTAGTGGGCGTCGTCGGGGCCGACGAGAAACTCGAACGTGCCCGCGTTTCGATAGCCGACGGCCTTCGCAAGCTTGACCGCGTCGGCGGTGATGCGATCACGTAGCGCGTCCGAGATCCCCACACTCGGTGCGATCTCGACGACCTTCTGGTGACGTCGCTGCACGGAGCAGTCGCGCTCGAACAAGTGCAGCACCTCTCCCTTCGCGTCACCGAGGATCTGCACTTCGATGTGCCGGGGACGCTCGACGTATCTCTCGATGAAGCAGGTTCCGTCTCCGAATGCGCTCGCAGCCTCGGAGCTCGCACGCTCCAACGCGTCGCCGAGTTCGCTCTCCTGACGGACGACCCGCATGCCGCGACCACCACCTCCTTTGGCGGCCTTGATCATCAGCGGATATCCCGCTTTCGCGGCGAACGCCTTGGCTTCGTCCAAGTCCGCCACGGGGTCGGCGGTCCCAGGGATGACCGGGACCCCGTTCTCGATGGCCAGTGCACGGCCAGCGGTCTTGTCGCCCAGGCGCTCGAGGATCTCCGCCGTCGGACCCACGAACGCGATGCCGGCCTCTTCGCATGCGCGAGCGAAGTCCGCCCGCTCGGACAAGAAGCCGTATCCGGGGTGGATCGCATCCACGTCGTTCTCCAACGCCACCCGAATGATGTCGTCGATCGCGAGGTACGCCCCGACGGGGGACATGCCCTTGCCCACCAAGTACGCCTCGTCGGCTTTGTACCGATGCAGGTGGACGCGGTCTTCGTTGCTGAAGATGGCGACGGTCCGGATCCCCAACTCGGTGGCAGCTCGGAAGACGCGAATCGCGATCTCCCCCCGGTTGGCGCACATCAGCTTTCGGATCGGTCGGCCACGGGTCGTCATCAGCTCGCGAAGTTTAGAGCACATCTCCCAACCTCACCACGTCGCCTCGCGCGGGTCCCAAAACGCTGCCCGGAGGGCGCCTACTCGGCCGCGGGGGCGCGCGCGACCGTCGCTTTGGTCGCCGCGCTTCGGTGCCCGGGAATATCGGTGAACGTGCCTGCCTTGACCCGGACGCCGATGACCCGCTCTTCGACCGGGACGCAGAGGTCGAGCACGTTGTCGTCGCGGGACTCCCCGACGAAGGACCCGGCTTCGGCATGGTCCTCGAAGCTCGATGGCGGCACGGTTCGGCCACCGACGAGCTCCAACGCGACCGCCTGTAGGTCATCCTGCGTTACTTCGCGCAGCGCGTCGGTCCAGAAGGTGCGGACCCGCGGTTCACCGGATGCACAGGGCTCCTGTTGGGCCTGCGCGTGAACGATGTGGCCCCCCTCGTCGAACCCGAGTACCGGAGCCAGCACGCCCTGCAGCGAGCTTCCGCTCTCGGTGTGTAGCGGGGCGATCACGACCACGTCGGTCGGCGGGCGGCGACGTGGATCCCCAAAGTCACCGAGCAGCCAGACGGTCCGGTTTTCGTCCGCTTCGCTCGCGGGTGCCAGGACGGCTTCCTTGGCGAGCGTGCGCCCACCGTCGGCCAGCAGCACCAAGAACACACCGGGTCGAAGGCTCGCGGCGTCGACATCCTCGGAGAACACGACCGCGATGCCATCCATGCCGCCCAGCGACGGGCCATCGTCGACCGTGAAGTGGGCGGAGAGGATACTCGGGCGGGCCCGGGCCTCGGCCTGTGGAGGGACACGTGGCGGCGGCGAGAACTGGACCGACGCCGTGGGTCGCCCCGCGCAGGCGGCCGTGCCGAACGCAAGGGTGGCGAGCAACGCTGAGGCCACGCGCATCCCGGGACTGGGAGGGGACTGGTCGCTAGGCACGAGGAGCCTCACGGCCGGAGAGTACCGCGACCGGTCGCGGGCTGCCGCCCAGGCGCGTACCGTCACGCTCATGCTGCACTTGGCCGAAGCCACCGCCCCGCAATGGGCGTCCTGGGCTGTGGAGCACATGGACGACATCCTTCTCGACCACGCGCACTGCGAGAAGAAGGCCGCGTCCACCGCGATGAACCTCATCTTCCGCTACCAGGACAAGCTGCCACTGATGGTGCCGCTGTCCCGCCTGGCCAGGGAGGAGCTCGCCCATTTTGAACTGGTCCTCGGGCACCTCGAGCAACGCGGCATCCCATTCGGTCGTCAGGCACCCAGCCCCTACGCGTCCGAGCTGATGAAGATCGTGCGCCCGCAGGAGCCGCTGCGTCTGCTCGACACGCTCTTGTGCTGCGCAATGATCGAGGCCCGCAGCTGTGAACGGATGCAGCTGTTGGCCGAAGCCCTGGCCCAACGCGATCCAGAACTCTCGGTTCTGTACGCCGGACTGCTTGCGAGCGAGGCCCGTCACCACGCCTCCTACGTCGAGCTGATCCGGGAGCTGGGACTCGCCGATGCGCAGGCCCTCGAAGAACGGCTGACCGAGATCGCTCGGCACGAAGCGTCCGTCATCGCCGGCGCCCCAGCCCAAGCGCGCATGCACGCGGGTCACGCAGCGTCGAACAGCACCAGCGCATAGCGCGAGTGATCGGCCGGGTCGACGCGAACCCGAACCCGCCGACCGGGCGCCAGCCGGCCCCACTGGTCGCCGGGGCAGGTTTCGGTGAGACGAAGGGACCGGGTCCCGTTGTCCGCCTCGGCCCGGTAGCCTCCCTGATGACGCACTCTGTGCGCGGCATTGGGCAGCGTGGTCTCGATCGTAATCGAGAGGATGTCGTGCGCGAACGGCTTGTGCTCGCGCTCTACGACCACCGCGTCAAACTCGGATCCGTGAAGCAACGCATCCGACCGCCGGGTTCGGACCCGAACGAGTGACCACGCGTTGTGAAGACAGGCCAGCACAGCAACAATCGCGGGGAGCGAGGAGAAACCGAGGACAACCCCCTGCACAGGAGCGGGCGTATCCCCCATGCCCAAAAGGGAGGGCGCGATCGCGAAACTCATCGCCGCGACCACGACCGCGACGAGCAGCCACAGCCGCGTGGACCCGCGAAAGTACACGTCGTCCGTCCCGGCGGCCTGAATCTCGGCGGCGGTCATGACCACGCCAACGACGGCAAGCCCCGCAACCCCCGACCACAGCACCGCCCAAATCACCATCTCTACCCTGAAGACCGCGCGACGTTCTGTCAACGAAGCGCGTGGTAGCGTCCACCGCATGGAAGCAGCCGTGGCCCGGCCATTTCGCGTGTTGGGCATTCAGCAGATCGCCGTCGGCGCGCTCGACAAGACCCCGCTGCGCACCTTGTGGGTCGACCTGCTCGGTGCCGCCCCGAAAGGGAACTACAGATCCGAGCGCGAAAACGTGGACGAAGACATCGCCGAGATTGGCGCCGGACTGGGTGTGTGTGAGATCGATTTGATGATGCCCCTGGACCCGGACAAGCGCCCACGCGTCGCCGACCCCGCCCTCAACCACATCGGGCTTTGGGTTGACCACTTGCAAGCCGCGGTCGAATGGCTCGGTGAGCGTGGTGTCCGCTTCACCCCCGGGGGTGTTCGCAAGGGCGCATCCGGATTCGACGTTTGTTTCATCCATCCCAAGGGGAACGACGACACGCCTCAAGGGGGATGCGGAGTTCTCATCGAGCTCGTGCAAGCTCCCCCGGCGGTCATCGACGCTTTCGCCGCCGCTTCGCGGTAGGCTTCCCACCGCACTACGGCACATGGAATTTACCGCCGTCACTTTTACCGGCTTCGCCCGCGGAGGCCCCGAGTCTCTCTACCGCTACCGCGCGGGATCACAGCTCGGTGTGCTCGCCGTTGGACGCGGTGGCTTCTCCGGAGGTGGCCTCGCCGCCGAGGTCGCCGTGGACCTGCTGCCCCTCGCGCTCTCCGGACCCGGACCGACGGATCCCGCCGAGCGGTGGAACCTCGCGGGGACTCGAGTCCACGACGCGATCCGCCGCACCTCGTCGATCGACCCGTTCTACCGAGGCATGGAGGCTGCCTTTGCGGCCGCTCACTTCGATGGGCATCAGATCGTCGTCGGCAACGTCGGACCCAACCGCGTGTATCGGGTGCGGGACACGACGATCAGCCAGCTCACGAAGGACCCGGTCGATGACTTCTCGGGCGCGGCCGGAGGCAATCTGGCGTTGCAGCTCGACCTCGTCCGATTCACGCCGCACCATGGCGACCAGCTTCTGCTGTGCACCGCCCAGACGTACCGGTCGATCCACAAGTCCCTGCTGGCCGAGATCATGATGCAGGAGGCGTTGGAGCCCGAGGTGTGCGCCCGCGAGATCGCGAACTCCACCTCCGGGGAAGACGTCGCTGTCGTCGTCGGGCGCATCGACAGCTCAGAGGGTCGGCGCGGCAGCTCGGGCGCCGCGGTGATCGTCGAAGACTGAGTGGTCAGCGCGGCGCAAACCTGCAAAACTCTGCGCGTGACGACGCTGTACCCTGAGATCGATCCCCACGCTTCGGGGCTCCTACGCGTCGACGACGTCCACGAGATCTATTGGGAGGTCTCGGGCAACCCCACCGGCAAGCCCGTCGTCTTCCTGCACGGTGGTCCCGGGGGCGGCACAGAGCCCAAACACCGACGGTTCTTCGACCCAAAGAAGTACCGCATCGTGTTGCTCGACCAGCGTGGCTGCGGCAAGAGCCGGCCCCATGCATCGCTCTCGGACAACACCACCTGGCACATTGTTGGGGACATCGAGGCGCTCCGCGAGCACCTCGAGATCGAACGATGGCAGGTGTTCGGCGGCTCGTGGGGTAGCACGCTCGCGCTCGCCTACGCCCAGAAGCATCCGGAGCGCGTCACCGAACTCGTCCTGCGAGGCATCTTTACCTTCGCCAAGGACGAGATGGACTGGTTCTACCGTGACGGGACTCGGATGTTGTTCCCCGACGCGTACGCCGACTTCCTCGCGGCCATCCCTGCCGAGGAGCATGACGACATTGTGGCCGCGTACCACAAGCGCCTCACGGGAGATGATCCCAAGGCTCGCGCGGCCGCGGCCCGAGCGTGGAGCCTCTGGGAGTGCCGCGTCGCAACCTTGATGCCCGATCCCGACCTGGTCCGTCACTGCGACGAGGCTTCGTTCACGCTCGCGTTTGCGCGGATCGAGTGCCACTACTTCGTCAACAACGGCTTCCTCGAGTCGGACACCCAGCTTCTCGACAACATCGACGCCATGCGAGACATCCCCGGCGTGATCGTGCACGGCCGCTACGACGTCATCTGTCCGCCGCGCAACGCGTGGCGCCTGCACCAGGCCTGGCCCGAATCCAGCCTGACGCTCGTCGATGATGCCGGCCACTCGGCCAACGAGCCGGGCATTCTGCGTGCCCTGGTCAAAGCGACCGATAGTTTCGCGGACCGCCCGTTCTAGGCGCGCCCGGGCTTGTGCCCGGCGTCGCTGTCCCTCAGCATCGGGCCATGCGACGTCTGAGCATCGCCCTCTTGCTCCCGATCTTGTCCGCCGGCTGCGCGACAACCTCGGAGACCGCCACCCCGGTCGCGCCACAAGCCACCTCGCCATCGATGAGCCCCGATGTCGCGGCCCCCAGTGGAGGCCTGCACGAGACCGTGGCCAGAATCGCCGTCACCGCGACCACGGTCGAAGAATTCGAGTTCCGTCTCGACGACCAGGGCGTGCTGATCAAGCAGGCCATCTATCACGATGATGCCAGCGCCGTGTCCGAGGCCGTCAAGGCCAAGGCGATGGAGCTGTATCCGGGAGCCACCATCGTCGCCTATGAGACCGAGTTCTACGCGGATGCGGGCATCGTCCACGAGATCGAGGTCAAGACGGCCGATGGCCAAGAGTGCGAGGTCTCCGCCACACCCGACGGCACCCTGCGCTACCAGGAGTGCGAACTGGAGATGGCGAACGTGCCGGCGCAGATCAGCGCTGCGGTAAAATCAGCCTACCCCGACGGAAAGCTGCTTGAGGTCGAGACCAAGAAGGGCCCGGGCCTCGACTTGGTGACTGCGGAGGTCGAGAGCGGCGGCGTCGAGTACTACGTGACGATGAACCCCGATGGGACGATCGAAGCGGTGCACAAGCGGGTCGAAGCGCTCGTCGAGATCCCAGTCGCGACTCCGTAGGCTTCGACCGCCTCACCCCCCCAGCGAATCCAGCACAAACGCGTAGATGAACGCCGTCTCCTCATACGCTGCATAGCGTCCGGAAGGTCCACCATGGCCGGCGTCGAAGTGGGTGCGTAGCAGCAGCGGATTCGTCCCGGTGGCGACGGTCCGAAGCCGGGCGGCGAGCTTGGCGGGCTCCCAGTACGACACCCGCGGGTCGGTCCATCCGGCGAGCAGGAGCATGGCCGGGTAGTCCTGTGCTTTCACGTTTTCGTAGGGCGCATACGAGGCAATGAGCTCGAACGCCTCGCGCTCATTGGGGTTGCCCCACTCTTCCCACTCGACCACGGTCAGCGGCAGCGTCTCGTCGAGCATGGTGTTGAGCACATCGACGAACGGCACGTCCGCGACTGCGACGTCGAACAACTCCGGTCGCTCGTTCACGACCGCGCCGATCAACAGGCCTCCTGCACTGCCACCGTAGATGGCCAGCTTCGATGCGATGCCCTGCTCGCGCAGCGCGTCACCGACTGCGATGAAGTCGGAGAACGTGTTGGTCTTGCGCAGAAGCTTGCCGTCTTCGTACCAGGCGCGCCCCTTGTCCGCCCCCCCGCGCACGTGGGCGATGGCCACCCCGATTCCCCGACGAAGCAGGCTGACCCGAGTGCTGCTGAACGATGCCGGGTTGTTCGAGCCATACGCGCCATAGCCAGAGAGCCACACCGGGATGGCCTTGCCCACGTCCTCGCGTCGACGAACCAGAGAGACTGGGACTTCCTCACCGTCGGGCGCCTTGACCCACAGTCGCTCCGTCACAACCGATTCGGGGTCGAATCCATGCACGGGCTGCTGCTTGCGGAGGGTCCGAGTGCGAGCGCGCAGGTCGTAGTCGAACACCGAACTCGGGACGCCCATCGAGGTGTAGCCGAACCGCAGCGTTTGGGTGCGGTAGCTCGGGTTGGTGCCGACCCAGGCGGCATAGACCGGGTCGGGCATCTCGATCACGTGCTCGGAGCCGTCCGAGACCTGGCGAATGACCAACTCTCGCAGGGCGTTGCGGCGCTGGACGATCACGAGCCAGTCCTCAAAGGCCTCGACGTCCTCCAGCGTGACGTCCTCCCGACAATCGACCATCGGCTGCCAGAGATCCGGGGCATCGACGGATGCCCGTCGGATCGCGAACGTCGGGGCGTCAAGGTTGGTGAGCACCAGGAGCGAGTCGCCGTGATGCTCGACCGCATACTCAACATCCTGGCGGCGGGGTGCCACGCAGCGAAGCGCGCTCGCCGGGTCCCGAGCATCGAGTAGGTGCTCCTCGGAGGTCACCTGGCTGTGGGAGGCGATGACGATGAAGCGCTCGCTTCGCGTGAGCCGGATCCCAACGAAGAACGCCTCGTCGGTGTCCTCGTAGATCATCGTGTCAGCGCTGGGGTCGGTCCCCAGGACGTGCCGCCACACCTGGTGAGGGCGGTGCGCATCGTCGAGACGTAGGTACAGCAGCGATGTGCCATCCATCGCCCAGAGCACCTCGTCCGCAACGTCCTCGATTCGGGTCGGCTGGGTCTCTCCGGTCGACAGGTCGCGAACGAACAGTGTGTAGCGCTCATCCCCGGACAGGTCGACCGTGTAGGCCGCCAGGTCGTGGGTCGTACGGATGTCGAGGTCGCCGAGCGAGAAGAACTCGGTGCCCTGCGCCAGCTCGTTCTCATCGAGGTAGACCTGTTCGTCGCCCGCTTCGTCCTCGGGGCGGCCTTCGGCGAGCGGCCGGCGGCAATGCACGCCGTAGTCTTGCCCCTCGACCATGCGCGAGTAGTACAGCCAAGGTCCGTCTCGCACGGGAACCGACTGGTCGTTCTGGTCGATGCGCGCCAGCATCTCGTCATAGAGTTCGGTCCGCAGCGACGCCGAGCCGGCGACCATCTCGTCGGTGTAGGTGTTCTCAGCCTCGAGGTACGCCCGAACTTCGGGGTCCTCTCGGTCGCGCATCCACGCGTACGGGTCCTGTCGTGTGATCCCGTGCGTGGTGACCGAGTTCGCGCGCGCAGGGGCAATCGGAGGTTTTGGCATCGGCTTCAGCTCCCGGTCATCCAACGGCTGGCTTCTTTGGCGTAGTAGCTGAGAATCACATCAGCCCCCGCGCGACGGATCGAGGTGAGCATCTCCAACACCACAGCCTTCTCGTCCAACCATCCGCGCTCGGCGGCCGCCTTGAACATCGCGTACTCACCGCTGACCTGGTACGCCGCAATCGGAAGCGTGCTCGCCTCGCGCAGCGCCATGATCACGTCGAGGTAGGCCATCGCGGGCTTCACCATCAGCATGTCGGCGCCCTCATCCTCGTCGAGGCCGGCTTCTCGCAGCGCCTCGCGAACGTTGGCAGGGTCCATCTGGTACGTCTTCTTGTCGCCGCCGCGTGGGGCCGAGTCGAGGGCCTCTCGGAACGGTCCATAGAAGGCGGACGCGTATTTGGCCGTGTACGCGAGGATCGACACCTCGGTGAAGCCTTCGTCGTCGAGCGCATCGCGAATCGCTCCAACCCGCCCGTCCATCATGTCGCTGGGCGCGATGATGTCGGCACCGGCGCGCGCCTGCGACACCGCCTGTTTGCAGAGCACCTCGATCGTCTCGTCGTTCAGGATCCGGCCGTCCGGCGCCACGATGCCGTCGTGCCCGTCGGAGGAGTACGGATCCAGCGCGACGTCGGTCACGAGCATCAGCTCGGGCCAGCGGTCTTTGACACGTTTGAGGACCTCGGGAATCAACCCGGCGGGGTTGTACGACTCGTCCCCGGTGCTGTTCTTGAGCTCGTCCGGGATCTTCGGGAACAAGGCGACCATGCCGACGCCAACGTCGACGGCCGACTCCAGCTCGGCCATCAACCCTGGCACGCTCAGCCGCTTGCATCCCGGCATCGAGCTGATCGGCTGATCTTCGTCGCCCCCATGCACGAACAGCGGGTAGATGAAGTTCTCCGGACCCAGATGGGTCTCGCGACACGCCGCTCGAATCGCGGCGGATTTGCGGTTGCGACGAGGTCGTTCGCGGAGGTCGAGCGTCATGCGGGCATCGTCACGGCTGCGCCCAGCGGACGCAAGCTCTTGCGATGGCCGACCCAGCGTGAGTCAGCCTCGGCAAAGCGCCACGGCAGGTCGCGGTGCTCGGGAAGCGCGTAGTCAATGCCGATCCGCGGGCCTGCCAGAAGCCCCTGCGGCGGCGTCCCGGGGCCCACCTCAAGCCCGGATGGGGCGGTCACGTCGTGGTTCGACCAGGTGGTGTCGAGCCCCAACGCCTGGCCGACCTTGCCGGGACCATCGAGCGACGCCGGACCGCGGCGGCCACCCCGACGTTGTGCGACCACATCCAGTCCACCGACTGGTTCGCAGGCGCGGATCAGGACGGCCTGGGCCTGGCCATCGTCCCCGGTCACAAGATTGAGCAGGTTGTGGATGCCGTAGCAAAGGTAGACGTAGGCGCGGCCTGGCGGACCGAACAACGGCTCGGTTCGTGGGGTACGGCCGGCCTTCGCGTGGCAAGCCGTATCCGGGGGCCACTTGTACGCCTCGGTCTCGGTCACCCGCAGCACCACGGAGTCGCGATGTAGGGTCCTGCCAATTAGATCGCGCGCGACGTCAACGACATCGCGCGCGAAGAATGCTCGCCGAAGTGGCTCAGCCGCCACCGAGTTCGATCGAGTGCTCGAAGTTGGGTGTCTCGGCGTTGTCCATGTCGTACCAGGCCATGGTCATCGTGGAGCCGTCGATCTCAACCCACGCGAAGCCGGGGCGCTCGTAGGCCTGGTACAGCGGTTCCGGGTTGTTGTCGCGGTTCTCGAAGTCGGTGTTCTTCGCCGCCGAGCCGCTGACGATGAAGTGCGTCCCACAGGTCTCGGGGTGCCACTGCATGCTGTGATCGTGGCCGCTGAAGTACACGTCGACGTTGCCGCAGACCTCGTCGTTGACGAAGTCCTCCACGTTCTCCCCGTTGGCGATCGGGATGAACGAAATGCCCTCGTAGTTGCCGGCGTTGCCGTGCGGACCGTTGGAGATGTACGGGTGGTGCGCGAACACGACGGTGTGCTGACTGTCGGTCCCGGCCAAAACACCCTGCAGGAACTCGCTCTGGTCACCGACGTTGTGGTTCCAGAACAGCTGCGCCGAGTCGATGGAGATGAAGGTGACGTGCGCGGCTTCGAAGCTGTACCACTCGTTGGGCATCGTCCACTTGTCGCTGTACTGCGAGTAGTCGATCTGCGCCTGGCTCTTGAACCACTCGTTGCCGAGCGTGCCGTAGTCGTGGTTTCCGAGCGTGATGTAGAACGGCAGGTCGAGATCTGCGTAGGGCATCTCGAACTTGTCCTGGAACTGCTCGTCCATCGCCGAGGTCACCCCGACATCGTAGAAGTTGTCGCCCAAGTACAGCGCGAACTCGCAGCCGCGCTCGGCGCAGACCTGCTCGACCACATCGGCGACGCCGTACTGACCGTCGTTGCCCTCCCCGCCGTCTCCCAGCGCGATGAAGCGGACCACGTTGTCGCCCGGCTCGCCGGTCGTCGACGATGAGCTGTCGCTCCCCGAGTCGTCCGCCGTGGGGTCGGTCGGGTCCGTGGGGTCGGTCGGGTCCGTGGGGTCGGTCGGATCTGTGGGGTCGGTTGGGTTCGTGGGATCGGTCGGGTCCGTGGGATCGGAGTTGCCCGAGTTGGAATCCTGCGTATCGACGCCGGTCGGCGCCGTCGTCTGTGGATCGCTTGTCCCAGCCTCGGCTTCGCCAGCGGAGGACGAACCACCACCCGAACTCGTTGCCGCGCCATCATCACAAGCCACGCAAAGCAGGCCCGCACACCCCATCAACCACCATCGCATCATGGACAAGGACTCCTGCAACGACCCTACGACATGGACAGACACGGCGGCAACCAAACGAGTCATGCCGCCCGCGTCAGGCCGCACGCCACGGCCACGGCGTCGCGGTAGCGCAGCCAGTCCGAGAGCGCGCGTTCCATCCCTGCCACCACAGCGGGGCGCGCGTCTGCGCCAACATGGTCCAGGATGATGTGCCACGCCGAGGCGCGATGCTCGCCCTCCACCTCCCGGTGGACCTTGGTGAGCTCCAGCGCCTCGAGCGGAAGCCCGTAGTGCTTGACCAGCGGATGGTCCTCCAGCGGGGGTTCGGGTCGCTTGGGCTTGGACGCGTCCAGCTCTCCGCGCTCGAACGGCGTCCCCTCCACGAAGATCGTCGTCACCGCGGTCGCCGTCTCCCACCCGTGCTCGTTCGTGAGGGCGTCCAGCGTCGCACGGTAGGCCGCGGCTTCGGGCAGGAGTTCAACCGCGTCGAAACGAGCGAGATCCATGCCCAGTCCGCGCGGATACTCGAGAAACAGCTCCGCGTGCGGACGTCCGCGGGTCAGCCGCCCCGTCTCCTCCTCGTAGAGGTTCTCGGCGAGCTCGCGGCGCACCTCGCCCACGGGACAGCGGACGTACGCTCGCCCGAGGAGCTGCGCAAAGTCGCGAATGTAGACGGCGTACTCCTGCTCGAGGTGGACATGGAGCCTTTCGGCCGCAACCTGCCCCGAGGTGAAGCTCGGCCACGCCCAGTGCACCTTTCGCTCCATCACATCGAGCAACGCCTCCTGAAACTGCACCCGATCCATGGAACCACAGTAGCAGGCCGGTCCCGTCTCGGAGCGACGTCCTGCTCGTCTTCGGGCGACCCGGTGGCACGATGTGGGCCGCGTCGTCTGGCGACGCGCCGAGGTCGACGCGGCCCGCTGCAGATGTGGCCCAGACGGACGAAGTGCGAGTCATGTTGGTGCTCGCGCTCGCGCTCACGACGACTCCGCCCCTGGAGGCTCGCCCGTACCGCGCGGCCCCCCGTCTCCCGCCCGCCTCCGCGCTTGGGCAGGTCAACCAAGCCCAGCTGAACGGACCCGCTGCGGCAACGCTCTTCATCAACTTCGATGGCGCGGAGCTCAACGACAAGGCAGAGGACGCCCGAGACAACGGCACGCTGATCGGATGGAAGGGAACGTTCGAAGCGTACGGGGACGGTCCGAAGCAGACGGCGATCATGCAAGCCGTCCGTCAGGACTGGCTCCCGTTCAACGCCACCCTCACCGATACGAGGCCGACCGATGGGGACTACACGATGGTCATGGTTGGCCCGACCAACTTCACCGATGGCTCACTCGGCATCGCGTTGCTCGACTGCGGCAATCGTTGGACGTCGAACAACATCGTCTTCGCGTTCCATCACGCGGACGACAGCTTCACCGCGGCGGCGACAGCCACGACGGTCAGCCAAGAGATCGCACACTCCTACGGCCTGGAGCACGTCGATGACGACGATGACCTCATGTATCCGTACAACAACGGGGGAGACCCGGCGTTCACCGACACGTGTCATCCGCTCGTCGAGGCGGCCGGCATCGGCATCCTCTGCACGGACCAACACGAAGGCTCTTGCGGTCGTGCGGACCGTCAGAACGGCCACGCGGAGTTGATGCGTTTCGTCGGGCCCCGCCCGGTCGACATCAGTCCACCGAGCGTGCGTTTCACTGCCCCGGCGTCTGGAGACGAGTTCGAGGTCGGGGAGCCCTTCGTCCTCGCCGTCGATGCCGACGATGACGACGGTGTTGTCGCGGTGGAACTCCTCGCCGCGGGCGAGCTCGTCGCGGCCGACGACGCGGCCCCCTTCTCGTGGGAGGTCACCGGGGCCCCGCCCGGCACGTATCACTTCGAGGCCGTGGCCTACGATGCCGCCGGAAACACGACCACCACCGACATCCTCGAGCTGGTCGTCCATGGGGCCGAGGACACCGATGGCGGCAGTGGCACCGACACCGATGGCTGGGAGACCGAGGGAGACACGCTGGCATTCGGCAGCACCGGAGACGACGAGGCCAACGATCTCCCGCCGGACGCCGCCTTGGACCGAGGGACGATTCCCCCCGGCGAGGACCCCTTCGATCCCTTCGCCGGTCAGTGTGATTGCCGGACCGACGCGCCCCCGCCTTCCGCTCCGGCGGTCCTGTGGCTCCTGCTACTGGTCAGCGCCGGACGACGGCGGCGACGTCACTTGCCGCCGCAGTACTTGTCGTAGTCGAGCTTGACCACGGTGTCGACGCTCGCCGCACCCATCCCCTGAGCCGAGAAGTACTCGGTCATCAGCTTCTTGCCGGCATCGCACTGACCCGCGGCCATCAAGCACTTCGAACGCGTGTGTGCGTATGGGGCCTTCGGGTCGGTCGAGAGCCGCGCCGGATCGAGCTTGTCGTGACCATCCAGGTCGGCGAGACAGCCCTTGCCATCCCCGGCGTTGATCTTCGTCATCGCCGACTCGAGCAACGAACGTGACTGCGCCGTGGCCTCGACCTTGGAGTCCACTTTGCCCGCCGCATTGAGCGACTCGGGGTTATCGGGCTGCTTCATCGCGACCTTGTCCGGGTTCTCGCCATCGCGAACTTCCCGGAGCGAGAGCCGAATCGGCGCCTTGCAGCCCTTGATCTCCTGTGCGCTGTCCGACTTGCAGGTCGCCAGATCGCCGCCCTTCTTGTCCGCGCTGCGGGTGGACGACGTCGCCCCTTCCGCGCCAAACCCGTAGGCGCTTCCGCCGACCTCGGTGTTGAGTTCGGCCGCGGACCCCAGCGCAAAGGCGCCCAGGTTGTAGCCGTGCACGAAGTGCGTCGCGCCTTCGCATCCTGGGTTCGACGCCAGGTCGTCAGCGTAGACGGCAGCCCGCGTCGCCTGACGCGTGCCGGCGACGTAGTACTCCATGTGGAACTTCTCGCCTCCGCTCACGCGGCCCCCCAGCGAAGCACTGCCCAGCGGAAGCTTCGCTTGAAGTTCCCCCGAGTTGGCGATGTCGATCGTCTCCAGCGAGCCTGAGGTCCACTCTGGGGGCAGATAGGAGCCCTCCGAGCCGCGGATGCTCTCGTTGCGGCACTCGTCGAGCACCGTCAGCGTGCAGCCCACGTACCTCACCACGACGATGTCGTTGGCGACGATCTGTTCGAAGCTCGACATGTCCGTCGCGTCCCATTCGATGATGAAGGGGCGCTTGTGGTTGGCCGGGTCGCAAGCATCTTGGCCGGCGACCGTCTGGTCCATCAGGCTGCTCTGGCCGGACGCCCGAGACCCTCCGATCTGCGGTGTCTTGGAACAGGCGAGACTAAACACGGCCATCGCGGCCAACAGGTACAAGCGTGTCATGGGCATCCCTCGAAGCGGGTGCGACCTGTGATCGCACATCTCCCACGAGGATACGACGTTTCTCAGCCGCACCGGTTGCAGCCCGAAGTGATCTCGGGCCCGCTATGCCGACGGCAGAATCGACTCGAGCTGTGCGGTGAGGTCGGTGTCCATCGGGTCGACGTTGGACTCGTAGCGTGCGACCACGCGGCCTGAGGGATCGACGAGAAACTTGGTGAAGTTCCACTTGATCTCGCCCTTGATGCCTTCGGGCGTCTGCTCGGTGATCGTGGTGAACAGCGGTGCTTTGCCCTCGCCCTTGACCGGCACCTTGGCGAACATCGGAAACTGCACGCCGTACTTGTCGTCCACAAAACCGGCGATCTCGTCCTCATCTCCAGGCTCCTGACCGCCAAAGTCGTTGCTCGGGAACGCCAGGACCTCGAAGCCGCGCGCCTTGTACTTGGCGTAGAGTTCTTGGAGTCCCTCGTACTGCGGGGTGTACCCGCACTGCGAGGCGGTGTTGACCACGAGCAGCGCCTTGCCGCGAAAGTCCGCCAGGCTCTTGTCCTCGCCCTTGATCGTCTTGACGGTGTGGTCGAGGACGGGACCCTCGGCCTTGGGAGCTGCGGCTGCCGGTTTGGCCTTCGCCTCGCCGTCGGCCTGGGCCAGCTTCGCCTCGCCACCGGCCTTGGGGGTCTCAGCCTTGGCCGCACCGGACTTCTTCTCAGACGCCTGTGGGGCGGAGTCACACGCGGACAGGAGCACCAAGAGAGCGAGGGCGCGGTTCATGCGTCGGGTATGGCCCGCGGCCGCGCGATCCGCAAGCGTTCTACGACGCGAGAGCCTCTGCAGTCACGCGATGACGGTGCACGAACATCTTCCGCAGTCGCGGGACCACCGCCAGCGGCGCGGCCAGTCGGCCAAGAAACCCCAGCGGCGGTGCGTAGGTGATCGCATCCACGAGCCGACACCCATCCGGATGCTCCTCGAATCGGTGTTCGTGGCGCCACGCGGCGAAGGGTCCCTTACGCATCTCATCGACGAACAGGGCGTTCTTCTCGTACGCGACGTGCTCGGCGACGATTTCGATCCAGATCGGTCCCACCCGTTGCTCGAGTCTCGCCACCGCCCCGACCTCGAGCGAGGCCGCCGGTTGCACGTTGCGGACGGTCTCCCACGGAGGCATCAGCAACTCGAACACATCCGCGCGTTCGTGAAACGCGAAGAGGGCCTCGACGGACGCATCAAAGACGCTCTCGTGCACGAATTCCATCGCTGCGACCCTAGCAGGCCGAGACCAGAGTCCAACGGAGTGCGCGGCAGCGTCCTCCATACGCAGTGCCACCGGCTGCGGCGGCCCATGGCGCCGAGCACCGCGTGACGATTCGGCACACGCTCGGTGACGAAGAGACACGCTGTCGAGATACGACCGCAACAACGACGCCAAGTCTGCGGGATCACATCGAGACAGAGGTTGGGTCCACCCGTGCACTGGTAGTCCGGCATGCGAACGTGGATGTCTCTGGCCCGCCTCGGCGGAATCGCACTCGCACTTGGACTGTTCGCGTCGGCGACAGCGACGGCGGCGAGCACCGCCAGCCTGTATCAGGTGGAGCCGGCGAACCCCCTGGCTGCGCGGGCGAGTGACGACGCCGAGACTCCCCGTAGCGCGGAGGGCGATGACGGTGAGATGCAGCGGCGAAAGCGGGCGCGTGAAGCCGCGGTCACCACGATTCTCGGGCACAACCCGTTCTGCGACGATTGTCCGCCACCGACCACCGAGACCTCGACCGGCGCCAGCACCCCGCCCGCCGCGGTCGCAACGACGACACCACCGGCGGTTCAGATTCTCGCGACGATGGAGTCGGTCGACCCGGAGCATTCGCTGGCCACCGTGTACGACCCCATTCACGGCACCTGGGCGGCCGGGCTCGGAGACGCGCTCGCGCCGGGCGTCGTCTTGGCGGCAATCGGGCCGGGGCAGGTTACCTATGCCCGCGGAGCGGCGACCGGAGTCCTGCGGGTGGGCGCCCAGGCCTTGCCTCCTGCGATTCCCGCGAAGACCTCCAAACCCAAGCCTGCCAAGCCCGGGAATCGGAAAGACGACTCCGGGCTGGCCGACCGGGTGAAGTGCGATGCCGGATCGCACTGCACGATCGAGCGCTCCGTGATCCAGGAGGTGATGACCAACCCCAGCAAGCTGGGGGGCATCCGCGCCTTCCCGTCGGGTGGAGGATTCAAGCTCGCCGGGATTCGGCGCGGCTCGCTCGCCCACGAGATCGGTCTGAGGAACGGCGACGTCCTGACCGAGGTCGGTGGAAAGCCACTCGAATCGCTCGACGATGCCTTCGCCCTGATTCCGCTGCTCCGCAGCGCGTCCAACGTGCACGTCACTCTGTCGAGAAAGGGGAAACCGATCACGCACGAGATCGAGATCGTCTAGGCGCTCCAACTCAAGAGATCCACAATCAAGTCCCCTGAGCATCCATCCCGGCGTTGCATGGCGCCGTGGGTGGATGCGCTCTACCATCGCGAGGTGATCTCGCGGGTCGTCAGTGCCGTGCTCGATCATCCGCGCGTGGCGTGGGTGACCTGGGCGCTGGTCGTCGTCGCTGCGTTGATGGGTGTCCTTCAGCTCCGGGTCGATTTCTCGTCGACAGCGTTCTACGGAGACGATGCCGAGCCGGTTGCGGAACTCCAAGCGTTCACACAACGCTGGGGTCCAGATGACCGCACGCTCGCGGTCGTCGTTCGCTCGCAAACCGACCTACTCTCGACACCCGGTCTGTCTACGCTTGCAGACATCGAGGACCGGTTGCAGGCGACCGGTGCCGTCGCATCCACGACGTCGCTGGCGTCCCTTCGCCAGCCCGGGTCGCAAGCAGGATTCGCCGAACGCTGGGCGGATGCTGACGCGCCCGAACGCGCCCTCGCGGGGCTTGCCATCGATGCGAGCGACGCGGTTCCTCTTCTTCTGGCTCGGGACCACCACACCGCGGTCGTCTCGGTCACCCTTCACGAGAGCACCGATGACCTCGCGGCGGCCATCGACGCGGTCGCCGAGGTTCGCAGCGCCCTCCCCGCCGCGACGGACGGCGTCACCGTGGAGCTCGCTGGCGTTCCGGCGATTCGTGCCGCGTTCTTCGAGCTCACCGTGCTCGATCAGTCCCGGCTTGGCCCGCTGGCGCTGCTCGTCGCGGTCGCGGGGCTGTGGCTCGCCACGCGAAGGATGCAAGTCGCCCTCGTCGCAGCGATCGGAGCCGGAGTCCCGCCGCTGCTGCTCGCGGGGCTGATGGGCGCGACCGATTCGCCGGTTGGCCTGTTGACCCAAGCCCTGTTCACGCTGCTTCCGATCATCGCGGTCGCCGACACCGTGCACGTCGTCTTCCGCGTCCGGGCCGTGGCCGCCGAGAGAAACCGTCCCGCCACCAGTCGCATCGTCTTGAAGGAGGCCTTCGGCGACGTCGGGTTCGCGTGCCTGCTGACCACCGTCACCACCGCGGTGGGGTTCGCCTCCATGCTGGTGGCCGAGCTCCCGTTGCTCCGGGCCTTCGGCCTTTGGGCGGCGCTGGGCGTCGTCGGGAGCTACGCCGTCGTGCTCACGCTGCTCCCGGCCGTGCTGAGCCGGGTCGATGTTGGCGCCGGCGCACCCAAGGGCTCCGCCCGACTGCGCCGCCTCGCCCTGGCGTGCACGCGACGCCCGACCTGGGTCCTTGCCGTGGCGTTGGGCCTGGGACTGGGAAGCATCCCCGCCGCACAGAGCGTGGTTGTCGACAATCACCTCGGGGCGCTGCTGCGATCCGACCACCCGGTTCGCCGCGCCGCAACCCACCTCGACGCCGAGCTGGGCGGAACCCTCACCCTCGAGGTCGAGCTCGAATCCGAGGGTCCGTGGGAGCCGGACGCCCCCGCACTCCTCGAAGCTCGCAGTGCCCTCGCCGCCCTCCCCGACGTTCGCGGCGTTCGGCCACCGCAAACCAGCGGCCGATGGGCGCGACTGAGCGTGCACGTCCCCGATGTGGGCGGACGCGCGTTCGCACGACTCGAAACGGGCGCCGACGCAGCCCTGAAGCCTGTCTCTTATACACATCTGACGCTG
>OJGU01000356.1_pt1 | contig 28443 bp, 17 predicted proteins | sample 1594741 | NCBI WGS metagenome assembly OJGU01 (sample SAMN05416841, study PRJEB24817) | seawater metagenome | isolation source: Sea water | place: Canada:Atlantic | collected 2013-07
AGAGAGGTCTCGTGGGCTCGGAGATGTGTATAAGAGACAGGGATCCCTGTACGTAGGAAACAATGACTGCGGCTTCGGTCTTGCTTGAAAGTGAATAGATGGCCTCGCTCTCAGCCGTGCCGGTCATGTTAATGAGTGCGGCGCCCGCGTCGAGGACGGCTTCGGCTACTGCAGCGGAGTAGGTTTCGATTGAGACAGCGATGCCATCCCTTGATAAAGCTCGCGTGATGGGAACAAGTTCCCGGATTTGATCGGCCTCTGTGACTCGGTCTGCATGGGCCAGGGTAGATTCGCCGCCAACATCAACAATATCGGCTCCTTGGGCGACGAGGGTTCTCGCCCTCCGGATGGCGGCTTCGGACGAAAGACAAACGCTTTCTCGATACCAAGATTGGCTCGACAAATTGACGACCCCCATGAGCATTGACCGAGAGCCAATTTCCACCCCGGTCTCGCCGAATTTGAACCCCTCTGGCGAATGCGTTGCCTGATCCCCGTGTTGGGTCCAGAGCTTAGCGAGCGTTTCTAGATTCAACATGAATGTGCCATTGAAGAGAGGACAGGTGCCTTACGGATCAAGGATTCGTTCCGCATTGAAAAAAGCAAGCTTCCCAAGCCCGAGTGATTCGTGGCTTGGGAAGCGTCAAAGGAGGTGTGGGGGCCTGGTTTCCTACCACTCGTGGTCAGCGGGCTTGATTCCCTTCTGATATGATCCGAATCCGTAAAAGGTCGGCTTGTATTCTCCGACGTAATTCACATTGGCTTTTTCCGGAATGTGATCCTCGAGTTCGAGCCCCCAATAGCAGGCATTGACGAGAAGCCGGCGGAGGTCTTCGCTGAGGAGATCAACGGACGCGCCCATCGTTGTACAGAAGATGCGATTGGTTTTTCCTGATTTCCCCTCATACAGGCGTGTCCAGGCGATAGGCATAAGTGATTTTTCCATCTTCACAGGATCTGTAGGCTTCATGCCGGTGAGGGTGGCGCCGTAGAGGAGCACATCATCCGTAGGTTTGAGATGGCGAACGCCGTAAACATCGGACGGACCGAACACATCTACCACGCCGCGAAGAATCGGATGGGATTGATTCATACCACTGATGAATCCTCGAGTCGCTTCTCGCTTGTGGTGGCCGTGATGGTTGATCCACGTATCGCCGAGGACTTGTTGCCCGAATCCGCCAGCCCAGGACTTAGATCGGTGGTCGTAGTGTTTGTAGGGGCTGGTCTTATCCCTCTTTATGTTGAAAGCATGCGTGGATGTTCGCAATCCCATGAGGGGCTTTCCGGAATTGATATAGTCGTCCAAAATCTTCATCTGCGCTCGGCTAGGCTCTCGAAAACGATAGAAGACGACGACAAGATCAGCAGTGGAAACGAGTTCAAAACCAGGAAGATTCGTTTGATTGTCTGGATTGATATTTCCAGTCTCTGGATCGACCGCAAAAAGAACAGTACATTTGAATCCATGATGCTTGGCGAGAATTTTACCCATCATAGGCATGGCTTCCTCAGACCGATACTCCTCGTCACCGGTCAAGAAAACGATATGTTTTCCTTTTCCTGGACCATCGTTCCCTTCGTAGACGACCCAGTCCTTTGCATTGAGTTGAGTGGAAGCCAGGATCGAGATCAGGCAAAAACAGCTGAGTAAATACTTCATCTAGTCTAGTTCGAATATTGGTTCATATGGATTCGGAGAGAGTATGGATGGGGAAATCGAAAAACACAACCCACTCGCCTCGAAAAAGTTGTTCGAGCCTGTCGTCTTGGGCCTCTGAGAGCTGACTAATGGGGGAGGGCTGCTTCCATGATTTTCTCTTCGCTAGCGCCGTCCTTCGTGAATTCTCCTGTATTGACCCCTTCACAGAGGACTAAGATGCGATCGGATATTGCCAAGACTTCTGGAAGCTCAGATGAGACCATGATGACGGCGAGCCCCTGATGAGTCAGCTCATCGATGAGGCGGTAGATTTCCTTCTTGGCATTGATGTCGATGCCCCGTGTGGGTTCATCCAAGAGGAGCAGCTTCGGTTTGGTGGAGAGCCACTTTGCCAATACCACTTTCTGCTGGTTTCCGCCACTGAGACTTCCGACAGCTTGGTGCTGTGATGACGTCTTGATTTGAAGCGTTTGCACGAAGGTGTCTACGATGGCGCTCTCCTTATTTGTGCTGATTAAGCCACCTGTCTCGCAATCACGAATCGAAGAGAGGCTCGTATTCTCGCGGACTGACATCTTGAGTACGAGGCCTTGGCCCTTTCGGTCTTCTGGGGCGAGGGCGATGCCGGCTTTGATGGCGTCTCTTGGTGAGCGGATTTTCCGTTTCTTGCTGTCGATGTAGATGGTGCCTGTTGTCGTTGAGGGATGGAGTCCAAAAAGTGATTCAAGGAGCTCGGTTCGTCCGGCGCCCATGAGCCCAAATATTCCCAATACCTCTCCGGCATGAACTGTAAAACTGACCTGGTTGACGATCGGGCGTTCTTGTTGTCCAGATGATTCTCGAAGGCTTAGTGACTCCACACGCAGCGCTTCGTGCGACGGTTTTACAGGCGTCTTGGGATATAGTTCTGAGAGATCCCTGCCTACCATGAACTGTATCATTGTCGCGCGATTCAGCTCTTCGAGTGGTCGGCTGGCGACAAACTTGCCATCTCGAAAAACGGTCACGTCATCGGCGATCTCGAAGAGTTCCTCAAGCTTGTGCGTGATGTAGACAATGCCTGTTCCAGAGGCTTTGAGGCGCTTTATCAATCGAAACAGAATCGCCACCTCGTGCTCGGTGATCGCCGAGGTCGGTTCATCCATGATGATTACCTTGGCGCTCAATGAGAGTGATTTGGCGATTTCGACGATTTGTTGCTGCCCGACTCGGAGGTGCTGCACCAGTGTTCTCGGATCAACCTCACAATCGAGCTCAGTCAATAGAGTTTTGGCGTCGCAATGGATCTTCGGATAGTCAATCGTGCCGAATCGAGTTAAGGGTTCGCGTCCCAGATAGATATTCTCTGCCACTGATAGTTGAGGAACCAAGTTGAGTTCTTGAAAAATGATCGCGATCCCTGCTTCCTGGGCTTCACGAGTATTCTTGAACTGTACGGGGGTTCCCATAAAACGAATGGTCCCACGGTCCGGGGGAAAGACGCCGGACAAAATATTCATGAGGGTCGACTTGCCGGCCCCATTTTCGCCCAACAAGGCCGTGAGGCGCCCTGAGCGAATGGTTAGCTCGACCTCGTCAAGTGCCTGGACTCCTGGAAACGCCTTACTGATTCCTTGAGCCTCGAGTACGATTTGATTTGATTTGCGATGGTCCTCCTCGGTGGGCATGATTCTATGGCTGTCCCAGAAATCTACGACCCAAGCTTATCGACGACAAGGCTGATCCAGAAAATCTCAAGGTTGCCGGAACAGCGTTTGAGATTCCTATTGCTCGTCGAGGCTCGTTGGATCTGAGGGCGAGGGACAAGACGAATCTGTTTGAACTAGGACCAGGGGGGATGAGTGAGCGACCGCTATTCGGAAGCAGTCGACTGGATTGGTATCATACCGCTTGCTCGGGTTGCAGGGAGCAGGCCTGCGTCCTTCAGCGCGGTGAGACTGAGGATGTCGAGTATATGAAGAGGATTACGTAGGGTGGATAGTGACGCTCGTTGGTGGTGGCCACGATTCCATTGTTTGCTATGAGTTGTTAAAACATATCAAGCTATCCTTGTGGAGTTTAGAACAACGATAGAATAGGGAGGGATTGGGCTCGAGCCAATGCGAGGCACCTAGAGCGCCTCGTTTCGCGAATCATGTGCGAGCCATTGCGTCGGTTTCAAACCTTGCTAGAGGGATGGATTCGCAGGGGTATTCGTATCTTGAGCAGAAAGGCCTGGGACATTGGATCCCTAGGCCTTTCTGCGTCAATCTAGATGTTACGTTGATGCATCTTCTTTTGAGGCAGCATTTAGCATTGTTGTTGCGAGAGTTTCGTAGGTTTCAGTCCACGCTGCTTTGACGTCTGGAGTGAAGGCATCCCCTAAGCCCTTTTCGAGTGTCCAGAGGAGGGCGCTACCGACGGTAGCGTAGTGTTCTTCTTTGACGCCGTAAGCGACGTGCCTTCTTCCTAGGTCTTCAACAGCGGGGATGATCGTCTCGAGTTTTGAGAGCCCATTGACTGCGATCGAGATCATCTGCATCAGTTTCTTCCCTTGTTCTTTGATATCCGACGTGAATAGGGGCTTCAGCGTGGGATCAAGTTCGAAGAGGCGACCGTAGAAGAGTTCTGCTGCTGTATCTGCGATGGGGACGACTTTCGCCCAAGTTGCCTGTACGAGATCTATATTATTTGGTGACATTCGATTCTAGTTTTGAGTTTGGACCTGTGGATTGATTAGGGAGTGTCGCTGAGAAACACCATGAATTGAACGGCTGACTGCACTTCATCGTCAGTGAGATCATCGTTGCCGCCTCGTTCTGGCATTTCGCCTCCGGTAGGGCTTTCGTAACCTCCGATGGCATGGTTGATGAGTTGTTCGATCCCACTGGCAATTCGAGGTTTCCAGGCGACGGTATCGCCAGTACGAGGAGCTCCCGCTTTTCCGATCCGATGACATCGCGCACAACTATCCAGGTAGATCACCCGTCCTCTGGCCAGGATGGGGTCCGACATGGGTGGGAGTGCGTTGATATCGAGTGGTTCGAAAGGCAGGGGCTCCTCGTTTTCGGCCTTCAACCTTGTCTCCGACTCACTGCATGAGGCAGCAAGGAAGGCGACAAGAAAGAGTGCAAATTTTGTGTCGAGCGTTGACATGCGATTGCGCGAATGGATCTGGAGCGCGTTGTTCAACTAAGGCTTAGGAATCGACGGGGATACGAATGACGACTCCACCCATGACGTCTCCGATTTTGAAATCGGTTTTCGGGCTGTCTTTGTGCTCGTTGTGACACTTCACACAAGCAGTGACAACGCCGACATCAGCATAGATCGCAGTGAAGTACTTGGAGTCACCCAGAGTTTCTTCCCCGTAGAATGGTTCTGTTCCGCCATTGGCATCAATAAAATCGAGCCCTTGCTTTTCGATTTCCGTCTTGGGCGCGTTTTGTTTGTTGACGGGCCATTTCGAAAGGAGGCCGTAGGTGAACCCAACGTTTTTCGCAGTTACCATCTCAGCACCCATTCGAAACATTTGGGCAGGGAGTGGGAGGGCTTTGTCATCTTCCCAGTGTTCGCTTGCCTTAATGACTTGCTGCTCGTTCTGCAATCGATTGACGACCTTTTTGGTATAGACCGTCCGATCCGACTCCATGACAGCATGAAGGGCATCTGCCATTTTCTGAGGGGTGATACCGGTCGATACAGTCGCTGTGCTCGTCGAGGTGCCGCCACATGCGGTTAGAATGACAGCGAGGGCTAGTGATCCTCCGAGTGTTAGTTTGTTTCTGAGGTTTTCGTTCATGGCTATTGATTGTTGTTCGGATGTTACTTTTCTTCGGTCCTCCGCCTGACGAGATCGATACTTTCGACATGTCGAGATGGAAGACCTTGGAAATTGGTTTTGATAAGGTCTGGGTCTGCGAGGGCATCGATTGAAAACTCGAGGCCGTGACATTCGAGACAGACCGAGCGGATCATTTTTTCGTTTGGTTCCAGATTCCAATTTTGGTTGTGCTCGACGTGAACTGTGGACTCTCCGTTTCGGTTCTTCTCGACCAGTGGAAGGTGGCAGGTGGCACAGGAAACTCCGCGGTACGGAGTGGCATCAGAATCTTGTTCTGTGCGCCATAGCTCATAGTGTGGCGATGAAACATAGTTCTTGGAATGTTCGTCGCTGTGGCATTCAAGGCAGCTTGTGACGGACGCTTGTTTCGTGTCGAAAGTATGGGCGCCATGACACGATGTGCAGCTCAAGCTCTTGTGAGCTGTGTTGGGATTCATGGGGAGGCGTGCATTGTCGGTCGTCATTGGCGTCGAGGATTGAGCCAAACGCATGCCGTGTTTCCCCTTTAGCCATCCTTGGGTCTCGTCTTGATGGCATTTTTGACAGCTGGTATGTGAGACGGGAGTGTTCCAGTCGGATTCATTGGTGCCGGTGGATGAAACGTGACAATCGGAACAGTTGACGCCGGCCTTGGCGTGAGCGGTGGCAAGCCAATCTCGATGGGCGCTTCCAGAGAGATCAAGGTGTTCGATTGGTGCGTCAGGAGCGGGGATGCCATCTGGTTTGAGGAAGCGTGCCACTTCGCTCTTGAGCATTCGTTCCTTTAATGGGCCTCGCATTATGAGGGTCGGTTCCTTGAAATCGGGTTCATCGAGATGCTTGGCGAGGAAATCTTCGTAAAGAGCCGTGTTGTCGTGAAAATTGTGGCAGCCTGCCGTGGCACAGGAATTGAATGCATATGATTTGTGGCTCACGCGTTCTTCCGCAATATCTTCGTGGCAATAGAGGCAATAGTCTTCTGGGATGGTGAGCCCCATGGCATGGGTTCGATCATGCCGATGTTCGATGTGACAGGTGATGCATTTTGTTGCGTCCAATTTGCCTAGCAGATCAGCATTGCGCGGATCGGTGAATTTGCTCTTGGGGTGCGAGTCGTTGGCAGATGTGAGATCAGCGCCATGGCAATCGATACATGATTGTTCGTTAATTCCCATTAACGGTGTGTGGCACGCACTACAGTCGAGTTCGATCTGGTAGTGGCCGTCTGTGGATGTCCCTGGTAAATAGATCGATTGATCTGAGGATTTGAGCTGGAGACAGAAGTAGACGATCAATCCAAGACTGAGGCAGATCCATAGGATCCATGGGGTGTTGCTTTTCACGTCGTGTTAGTAGTAGTAGGCTTTGAAGGCGTGAAAAAAGACTAGAATGGGAAGCGGCCAGAATAGGAGGATATGCATGGTCGTACTGGCTGCTCGAAGTCGTCGGGCCCAGAGTGATGGAAGTCGGGCCTCCATCGATGTGAAGAGAGAGGCAAGTGCGCCAATCGCTGCAAGCCCTAGGAAGTCTAGGAGGAGAACGAAATTGAGGTTCTCTCCAAGTCGCAATCCGGTGTGGGTGATGAGAATGACGAGGGTCGACGCACCGATCAGAGAATGGCCGGCCCTCCAGAGTCCGTAGTTGCCAAGGCTAAAGCGGGGGGTGCGTTTCCGAAGTGATAGCAAGAGGCTGAGGAGACAGAGCCCTACGAGGGTATAGCCTGTAGTGAACTTCCAGAACGTTTCGGTCCAAAGGAAACTCAGTGACGGTGTTTTGACCGAGCTTGGGTTCGGGATTGGGGAAGAGAGGCAGTAAAACAGGATGAGACCAACACTCACGATGGCAGCGATTCCGAGTCCAAGGTAGCCCTTGGTTGGGAGCGGGGCTGATGGAGCTCCGAGAAGGCTGGACAACAAAGGTCGGCAAGACCCGCAAACGGTCGAAGCCCCTGTGGTGGCTATCAGTTCATCAATGTTTTTGCATCCATTGCAATGAATGGCATCGCTCAACACGCGGCGCCGGATGCTAAGGCAATTGCAAATGAGGGCTGTTTCCGGCCAATCTTGAATATTAGTGCTGGCCTGTTCGTTCCACAAGCGACCGGTGCGATTGAAGCGCGTGCGATTCCATTGAAAGATGCGTTGCCGGCTATCAACGGCTGCCTGAATTCTATCCTGCTGGCTGCATTTACCGACGATCGTGGCGCCAATGAGTCGATTGTTTCGAATGACAATGCGACGAAAGGTTTTGGGTTCCTTTTTTTGAAGATACTGTCCGTCTCCTTGGTGGTCTCCGAAGGTGGCGACATCAACATTTAGGAGTTTGAGTCTGGCTGCTAGAAAATCGCCTTCAAAGGTCTCCTTCGAACCCGTGAATCGCCTAGCAAGGGTATCGGCCATCTTGTATCCGGGCCCCACGAGTCCGTAGAGCGTTCCCCTATGATTAGCACATTCTCCAATGGCAAAAACGGAATTGATCGAAGTTTCGAGGGTGTCATCGATTTCAAATCCACCTCGGGGATGAACAGTGATGCTGGCACTGACCCCAAGTTCATCGCAGGGTCGGATTCCTGAGGCGATCACGACCATGTCGACAACGAGCGCCTCACCATTCTGAAAGCGGAGAATACGGGTTCCATCCTTGTCATCGATGGCGGAGGTGTTTTTATTGAGATGTATGTGGAACCCTTTTTGAATGATTTCACGCTCGAGGATTTCTGAACCTTCCGGGGGGAGTTGATGGGACATTAGCCCGGTATTGCGCTCGACAATATGGGTTTCAAGCCCCAGCTTTTTAAGAGCATCCGCTGCCTCGATTCCCAGGAGTCCCCCACCCAAGACGGCTGCCCGGCGGCAATGCTTGGCGTAGGCTTGGATGGCCTCAAGGTCCTCGATGGTTCGATAGACGAAGACACCGTTGTTTTCCGTTCCTGAGATCGGAGGGACGAAGGCGCGAGATCCTGTGGCGATGACGAGTTGATCGTATTCTGTCCGCTTGCCGCTCTGGCTGACAACGCTTTGAGTGCCTGGCTGGATATCGATGATTGGGTCGTTGGTGTAGAGGGCAATCTTGCGTTCCCGATACCAATCACTGGAACCAAGTTCGAGCTCTTCGGAGCGGGTCCCGGCAAAAAATCGAGTTAAATGAACTCGATCGTATGCGGGGCGAGGTTCCGCTCCAAAGACGGTGATCTTGAAGGTTTCCGGGGAGGCGAGCTCAGTGAGGCGAAGAAGGAAACGGAATCCAACCATTCCGTTTCCGATCACGACAATACTTCTTTGGGCAGTGCCATCGACAAGCTCGCTAGATTCTCGTTTCGCTAATATATTGGCCTTCATGGGTAGGTGAGGCAAGAGAGGGATCTCCCCGCTCTGTCTTCTCCCTGAAGGCCAGTTCAGGAGCGACAGATTGTATGTTCAGGATTGTTTTCTGGGATGCTTGCGTGACGGCTATGCTGTCACTGGGATATTTTGATTGGGTTTCATACTCGGGCTAATCTCTTGGCTGTCATCGACGTCGCTTGAATCCTGAGTGGGATTACGTGGATCATTCTTCTCTGCTGACGATTCTTCTGGGAGTGTTGGCTTGTGGGCGTGGTCCTCGAGAAATGTGATGAGGTGTTGCCTGAGTCGATAGTACTCAGGGTCCTCTAAGAGTTCCTTGCGGTTCCTCGGCCGAGGAAAGTCGATTTTCAATACGTCACCGACCTCTGCTTCGGGACCATTGGTCATCATGACCACCCGATCTGAAAGGAAGATTGCCTCATCAACATCGTGAGTGACCATCAGTGCGGTCTTTTGATCGCGGCCCCAGAGATCCAGCAAGACCTGTTGAAGTTCGAATCGGGTGAGGGAATCAAGCATGCCGAATGGTTCGTCAAGCAATAGCATTTTTGGAGAGAGCGCAAAGGCTCTTGCAATGCCGACGCGTTGGCGCATTCCTTGGGAGAGTTCCCCAGGGCGTTTCATCATCGAGTCCGCAAGGCCGACCACGCTTAAGTAGTATTCGGCGATCTGACGCCGTTCTTCCTGGCTCGCGGTGAAAAAGACCTGATTCACACCGAGTATGACGTTCTCGAATGCTGAAAGCCAAGGAAGGAGGCAGGGAGATTGGAAAACGACACCGCGATCTGGTCCAGGGCCTTGAAGTTCCCTTCCTGCTAAGAAGATCCCGCCGCTAGTAATCGGATTGAGCCCAGCGATCATCGAAAGGACCGTTGATTTTCCGCATCCGGAATGGCCGATCAGGCAGACGAATTCTCCTTTCTCGATCTTTAGATCAAAGTCCTTGACGATGATGGCTGGCCCCTTTGGAGTCGGATAGATCTTGGTCAGTTTAGATAGTTCAACAAAGGCACTCATGCAGCCACCTCAATATTCTCTTTCTTCTTTTCACCGCGACGTTTAGGTGCCCGTCTTGGTGTAAAGAATGTGGGTTGATGGGTCAGATCTTCGGGCTCGATATCTGGCAGCGTGAGGGCACGCTCGAGTGAGTCCCGTTTTTTTCCGCCCTCACCGAGCAGGTAGTCGATCACCTCTTTCCGAATACGTCGGTACTCGGGGTTGTTGTTGATTTCCTTACGATCGCGAGGACGAGGAATATTGACAGGGATAGATTTCCCTAAGCTTGCCTTTGGTCCGGCGCTAAGAGGAATAATTCGATCTGCCATGAGAATGCCTTCATCCACGTCGTTGGTAATGAGGACAACGGTTTTCTTGTCTCGCTCCCAGATGTGGCAAATCTCGTCCTGGAGAACGGCTCGTGTGAGTGCGTCTAGGGCTCCAAGGGGTTCGTCGAGGAGAAGGATTTTCGGTTCCATCGCCAAGGCCCGGGCCACTGAGACCCGTTGCCTCATACCGCCCGAAAGTTCGGCCGGAGTTTTGAGCAGCGCAGGGGTCAGGTTGACCATGCCAATGTATTTTTCTACCTGCTCTCGGCGCTTCGCGGGCGTCCATGACGGGAAGATCTGATCGACCGCGAGCGAGACGTTTTCGAACACGTTAAGCCAGGGGAGGAGCGAATAGTTCTGGAAGACGATTGCCCTGTCGGGAGAAGGTTCACTAACGATTTCATCTTCTAGCTTGACGGTCCCTATATCTGGGTGCAGGAGCCCCGCGATAAGCGAAATGAGGGTTGTTTTTCCGGAGCCGGAATAACCTACGATCGCTACGAATTCACCTTCTTTGATGTCTAGGTTGATGTCGGTAAGGATCTCGGTCCGCTCTGAGCCCGTACCGAACCCTTTCTCCACATTCTTTAATTCAAGAAAAGCCATGGTTTGATATCCGGTTGAATTGTTGGATTAGATGGCTTCACCGAAGCTAACCAATTGTTGAAGACTCAGCATGACGGTATCGAGCACGAAGCCGATGATTCCGATCGTGAAAACAGCAACCATGATCATGGATAAGGTCTCACTACTTCCGTTTTGGAACATGTCCCAGACGAATTTCCCCAAACCAGGATTTTGGGCGAGCATTTCTGCCGCGATCAGAACCATCCAACCGACTCCGAGAGACAAGCGAAGTCCAGTAAAGATCAATGGCAAAGCGGCGGGGAGAACGACTTTGAAGATCTTTTTTGACCAACTCAATTTGAGGACGCGAGCGACGTTGAGGAAATCTTTGTCGGTCGAAGCGACTCCAAGGGCCGTGTTGACGAGGGTGGGCCAGAGTGAGCAGAGGGCGACCGTGATCGCAGAGTTGATAAACGAGATCTCGAACATCGGATCGTCTGATGAATAGAGCGCTCCCACGACAATCATAACGATCGGAAGCCAGGCTAGTGGCGATACGGGTTTGAAAATCTGGATGAGTGGATTAAAGGCGTTATTGATGGTTTTATTGAGCCCACAGACGACACCAAGCGGGATGGCGATGAGGGAGGCGATAATGAAACCAGCGAACACCGTTTTTAAACTGGTGAGAATCTGGCTAACGTAGGTGTCCTTGCCGGGGTAAGGTTTTTCACTAAAGTTTTTGTTCATGATCTTTAGCTTCGCCTTATTTTTATACTTAGTGCCAGCGGCTTCGTCGGCAAGGACTCGGGTAAGTTTTTCCGAGAGAATTGGAGCCAGTGCTGAGGCGTTGGCATCGATCTTTCGCAACGTTCTTCTCGTGCTACTCGGAACCGCCTCGAGAATTCCTACCGATTGATCCGTTGCGAGTGAGGTAATGCGTTGGCGCTCGATAAGGAGGTCCGCCTTCTTCGCTGCTAGGGATTTCGATCGACTTGATTTTAGCGCGGACTTTGACTGGAGGATTTCTTCGGTGTCTCCCTCGACGGGATTATACTTCGGGGCGAGGTTCCACTCCTGCTCCGCACTACTATATGCGAGTTCGAGAGGCAACAGTGATTGGACAACAGTCGCTCCAAGTGTTCTGGAGCTTTCGAAATTGAATCCTTCGACGGTCTTTTTTGCTGTGTCCGCATCGGGTGCGATAGAGACCTTGTTGGAGACTTCGAGCAACTCCTCGATTTCCTCAAAGGCGGCAGAAAGGGTTTCAAGTGCCTCAGTGTTTTTCGGGGAGGGTTTGAGATCGGGAATCGGGCCGAGATCGTTTATAACCGCCTCATACTTGGTGACGTATCCCAGTCGTTTCTCTCTCAGGCGACGGAAGTGATCCTCTTTTTTGATCTTCTCTAAGCGAATTTCGTTCATGAGACTTCCCCAGGCAGAGGTGACTTGCCGAGGGCCGGGAACGGTACCGAATTTGGTCACAATTTGCTTTGAAGCGATATTCCATCCAAAGAGAAAGATCCCGATCGCCAGAAGGGGGACAATGACTCCAGATAAGATGGCTCGTAGCTGAACTTTTGGCTCCTCGCCTCGGGCGAGAAGAATGAAAGGGATGACCCATCCAAATCGGATGGTACGGAGGAAACTGAGTAATTTGTTGAAGGCCTCGTTGCTCATTTTCGCGGTAGATTATTTCTTTTGAAGGAGCAGCAGGTTAATTCATTTTCCTGCTGCTCCGGCTGTGAATGGTCCTTGTGCTTGGTCTAGTCTTTTAGGCCAAGGCTAAAGGATTTGATGTAGTCTAACGGTTTTCTTCCGTCGTAGGTTTTGCCGTCGATGAATTCGTTGGTGGGTTTTCGATACCCCTTCCAACGGCTCAAGAACGGGAATTTGGGTAGATCCTTCTTTTCCATATGACCTTCTTCAATCAAGTGCTTTGCTGCCGCTTGATAGACTGCTGGTCGATAGATCTTTTTCGCCGTGTCGTGATACCAACGTGCCGACTTTGGCTCAGGGATTTGTCCCCATCGGCGCATCTGGGTGAGAAACCAGATACAGTCGCTGTACCACGGGTAGCTGGCGTTGTATTTGAAGAAGACGTTGAAGTCAGGCATTGGACGTTTGTCTGTCTTTTGGAAGTAAAAGTAGCCTGTCATACTGTTCTTAATGACCTCGTAATCTGCCCCGACGTATTCTGAGCGGGACAGGATTCGGGCGGCTTCTTCTCGGTTAATGAGTTTACCTGTGCTGTCGGTGGCATCGAGCCACATGCCGGCTCGAATCAGGGCCTTGACGACGGCGATGTGAGTGTTCGGGTTTTCTTTGGCCCATTCGTTGGTAACCCCAAAAACTTTTTCCGGGTTGTTCTTCCAGATATCGTAGTTTGTTGTCACTGGAACTCCGATCCCACGCACAACCGCCTGTTGGTTCCAGGGCTCACCGACGCAGTAGCCCTCGATTGTCTTGGCTTCCAAGGTAGCAGGCATTTGTGGGGGAGGGGTCACTGACAGTAGAACATCGGCATCAGTCGTTCCGGTTGCATCGATCGATCCAGATGAACGATCAAGATAGTACCCGGGGCTGATCCCTGATGAAGCCAGCCAGTAGCGAATCTCGTAGTTGTGGGTTGAGACGGGAAAGACCATACCCATCCGCATTGGGTCGCCCGCTTCCTTCTTCGATTGAACGATCGGCTTAAGAGATGCCGCGGTTATCGGGTGTTTCGGCTGTGGTTTTTTGAGTTCAGGGTCGTTCTCCTGCATCTTTTTCCAAAGGTCATTGGAAACCGTGATCCCATTTCCGTTGTAGTCGAGACTGTATGAGGTGATGATGTGGGCTTGGGTGCCAAAGCCAATGGTCGCTCCGATAGGTTGTCCGGCTAACATGTGTGCCCCATCAAGCTCACCACTGATCACTCGATCAAGAAGGATCTTCCAATTCGCTTGAGCCTCGAGTTTGACATCGATTCCTTCGTCCTCGAAGAACAGTTTCTCCTTGGCGATGACGAGCGGAGCGCAGTCCGTTAGTTTGATGAATCCGAACAGGAGTTCGTCCTTTTCAACGTCTAGAATATCTGCCTGAAGACCGAATTCTGAACTACTGGCAAGAAGTGCCACTCCTAGGGTGAGCTGCCTGAAGATTCCTGCTATTCGAGGTCTACGCTCTCGTTTAGGGATTGATTGTATTTGGTTGGTGTATTGAGGATGCATCTTTAATTCTTTTTGCTGGGTGGGGCGTGCCTTTGAGGCGGGGTTTTCTTGATTACTGTGAGTGGTGAAGTGATGTAGGTGTCGGGGGCTTAGGTTTTCTATCGGAGAACAAGAGGTAGTAGATCGATCCCTTGTGTACGATTTGTTCCAGATTATCATCTTAATCCAGAGGCTCCTTTCGTTTTGTTTTCTACGGTTGAATGCTTGTGTTGCCTGAGTCGTATGAGCTTCTAGCCGAATGCGTGCCAGCTTTGATTTTGGAGGCCTGACTGTGGCGTGGTCATACTATTCAATATGATGAGGGGGATTCATGTACCGTGTTTTAAGCGTGATGCATTGGGCTGGAGCGATTCGCTTCGTGGACCCCTTAGTTCTGTTTTCCCGCTTTGAGATTCGAATAAATCTTTGGTGAGAAGATTGGGGTTGTGGAACTTTGTCCGGGATGGGCATTTTTGATCCTTTGTCGCGAACCATATAATACGTAATAGGGCTGCTTATAGAATTGGTTCAATGCGTGATCTTCCTTAACTTTGTGTTCCAATTCGCTTCTCTCTTTTGATGGAAAGTTTGTCTCGGGTTAATGGAGGTTGCCAAACTTGATCAGTGGCTTAGATGAGAGAAACGAAGGATGAAGAAGTAGATAGTGATTTTAACGAGGAGCAACGCCTGTTATAAAAATGGTCACGCTGTCTAAAAATAGACTGTCTACGGATTCATTTGTTGCCTTCATTCTTTCGTGTTCAAAAAATAATCATTCATAAGTTATTGTCAGTAAGTGGTTTGTGGTAGTTTAGGTTGGGGTGTGAGGATCTTGGCATCCTGGTTGCTAATCGGGTGAGTGTCGAGAGGACTACGATAATTATGAAGAAAATTGAAGCGATTATTAAACCGTTCAAGCTTGAGGATGTGAAGGAGGCCTTAGGTGAAATTGGAATTGAAGGAATGACTGTTTCTGAAGTGAAGGGCTTCGGAAGACAGAAGGGCCATACAGAAATCTATCGAGGTAGTGAGTACTCTATCGATTTCTTGCCAAAGGTGAAATTGGAGATCGTCGTCTCTGATGAACAGAGTGAACCGGCAACGAAGGCCATTGTTACCGCAGCGAAGACCGGCAAGATTGGAGACGGTAAAGTTTTTGTTTCCGATGTTGTGACAGCGGTTCGAATTCGAACGGACGAAGCGGGCACAGAGGCACTTTAGAGTTAACGAATAGCGTATTCAGAATAGGACACGATAGAAAAATGAAAAACCTACTTTCAGCATTATTTGCTTTTATCATCTTTTCATCCTTTGCCATTCCGACCCAGTTAGTCGGTCAGGATGCCGAGGCAGAGGGGCCCAGTTACACTACCGTTGAGGAGTTTCAAGAGCTTCCACTCGCTTATCCGAAGTTCATGGTCGACAATCTTTGGATTCTGATTGCCGCCGCGTTGGTCTTTATCATGCACCTTGGGTTCTCGACACTCGAAACTGGATTGACTCGGCAGAAGAATACAGTGAACGTACTGTTCAAGAACGTATTCATTATCTGCATTGGGATTCTTTCCTACGCGCTCTGGGGGTTCAATGCGATGTATCCAGGAGAAATGGGCGCCGACTGGAATGGTTATTTCGCTTTTGGGAGTCCGATAGGGTTCGAGAGTGCCGTTGATAACCTCACTGGATCTTATGCCGACTATACTTACTGGAGTGACTTTATTTTCCAGGCAATGTTTGCAGCAACGGCGGCTACGATTGTGTCTGGTGCCGTGGCGGAACGAATCAAGCTTTCTTCTTTCATGATCTTTGCGACGCTATTGGTGACGATTTCCTATCCTTTAACGGGGGCATGGAAGTGGGGGACAGGCTGGTTGGATGCAATGGGCTTCTATGACTTTGCTGGATCGACTTTGGTGCACGCGGTTGGAGGTTTTGCTGCATTGGCATGTGTGATGTTATTGGGGCCCCGAAATGGTAAGTACCTTGGTGATGGAAAAATGCGGCCAATTCCTGGGCACAGTTTGCCATTGGCTACCATTGGTGTGTTCTTGCTCTGGTTGGGTTGGTTTGGATTCAACGGCGGTTCTGTTCTCAGTGCTGATCCAGGGCTTGTTTCATTGGTCTTCGTGACAACATCGATTGCTGCTGCTGCTGGAGGATTGAGTTCGATGTTCTGTTCTTGGATCGTTGTTAAGAAACCCGATCTGTCGATGGCTCTGAACGGTGTCTTGGCTGGTCTAGTTGGCATCACGGCTGGTGCTGACTCGGTTTCGGTGTTGAGTTCGTTCTTCATCGGTGCGATCGCCGGTGTGATTGTCGTGTTCTCTATCTTGTTCTTCGATAAGATCCGAATTGATGATCCTGTTGGTGCTGTGTCAGTGCATGGTGTCTGTGGCATCTGGGGCACGCTTGCGGTTGGAATCTTTGGGGATTTCTCGGTGGTGACTCAGTTGATCGGGACGCTTTCCATCTCTGCCTTCACCTTTGTCTTCAGTCTGATTGTCTTTGGTCTAATCAAAGTTCTCATTGGTGTGAGAGTTTCTAAAGAAGAGGAAGCTGAAGGCTTGGATATCAGTGAGCACGGCATCGAGGCTTATCCAAACTTCCAGAACGTTTCCGAATACTAGGATTACAGCTAAAGGCCAATGCTAGGGCGGGTCGCAGCCGATCACTGATTTGTCAGTGGTCGGTTTTTTTGTGGTTTTAGTTGGCGACGAGACGGAAGAACCCAACATCATTGGGAATCTCTAGCTCTACCTTAAGGGTTTCCGTTGTGGAAGCGGATTCAAATGTCCAAAGGTCTTCCCAAGCGGGCTCTGCGATAGTGGGACTAAACTGGATGGAAAGGCTCCTATTGGAGACAGTCTTCAAGCGGAACGTTGCCTTTTGGTCGGAGAGGACTTCAAGGAGTTCTAGCTGCATCCCGCTAGCGGCGGAAGCGGGGTCAGTGCCTAGGAGGAACTCCTCGCGGTTGTTGAGACCATCTTTGTCAGGATCGTCAGTGGCATCAGAGGGATCTTCTGGGTCGAGTCCAAAACGGCGCTCCCAAGCGTCGTCTATTCCGTCCAGGTCCGCGTCTAGATTGTTGGACTGCTGTGGCGATGGCGATGGTAGTGGTTGGATATTGCTACCTCCGTCAGGAAGTCGTCCTTCCGATTGATCTGTGACTTGTGGTCCGAAACTGATGTGATCGATCAGGAAGCCAGATGGATGGGTTAGGACTATGGATTCACCCGAAGCGCTTAGTTTGAAGTCAGCGTGATTCGCACCATCTTGAGGGCGTCCATCCGCGAAGATTTGCTTCCATCCTCGGGCGTCGATAAACGAATAGGGTGGAAAGACCTGCTGGAACGGATCAGCGAGATCATCTGAAAGTCCGCTTCCCCCAAGATCTACGATTCCGCCACTGGAGTTATAGAGTTCGATCCAGTCAGGCCCCTCGGTTGAACGGGCGATCCATTCGTTGATGCTTAGTTGGAAGATTTCCCCGAGTAGGGCTGCTTGATTGGGGGCGTGGGGAGTCGGAATGGCGGGCGACCACGCATCGGTCGCTCCGAGGCGGGCCAGAGAGACGTCGCTCGCCTGGAATCCGAAGGCGATCGAATCAAGCAGTTCTAATTGTTTATCGTTTGAATGGAGCAGGAAAACCGAATCGCCTGAGGCACTGAGTCCAAAGCCGGTGTTGGAATGGCTAGCGGGTTGTGTGGAATCGAAAGAGATGAGGCGCCGGCCAAGGCTTCCAATGATGCTTCCGTTCGGGAATCTCCAATGTCGATCTGTTGCTAGGTTGTCGCTGAGCAGGATGGCTGAGAGATCAACGGGGAGGGGGGAAGCGTTGTAGATCTCGACCCAGTCGGACGATTGAAGGGATGGGGCGAGGGGCCAAGATTGGTTGTTTGCCAAGATTTCACTGATTCGAAGGTTCTCAGGTCCGCTGGCGTCGATGACGCCATTGATGGAAAGGCCAAACAGAGCGTCTGGGATGTCTGTTCCAGCCTGATGCAGCTCGACGGCGACCCAGTTGAGGCCAGGTTGTACGAGCTCTGGATTGATGCTGACCTCTTCCACCCATGCGGGCATCGCCACTTCACTTGCGGGCGTCGTGTGGTTGACCTGATTACTCGGCGGAAGCCCCTGTCGAAAGACCTCCTTGCCATTGAGGTAGACGATCGCGCCGTCGTCGGCAATGAGAGAGAGGGATATCGATGCTGGGGCCAAAATTCCAGGGTAGTCGAAGCTAGAGACGAAATAGCTTGTGATAGCGTCCGTCTCAAATGGTGTATTTACGAGAGATGCAGATTGGAGGGCACCGCCGCCGAAAAGGCCTACACCACGGGACCACGAATCTCTTTCGAAGTCTGGCTGGTGCCAGTTGCGTCCCTGATCTCTTCCGCTGGTATCATACTGCCATTCAGTGGTTGTTGCGGAGATGAATGGAATCTCGATTCGAGGAACAGTCTTTTCGATTTGAGTGTTTGAAAAACCTGGAGTCGGACGGGCTATGGATATCACGGAATTGCCTTCGGTCCGTCCTAGGCTGATTCCCGAAAACTGTGGTCCGTACCATATTCTATCTATCAGATTGCCATCGATTGTGTGAATACTTATGGCCCCGGGTTCTGATGAGATTCCTTGGTTCAACGGCCAGCGATTTCCCGATGGATTGGCTGCGTCTTCAAGGCTGAGAATACCTCGAGGGCCTAGAAAACTATAGTCAGGGAAGCTGGCCTTGACTTCGGACTGTAGGAGTTGATCGCTGATTTGAATGCCGGTAAGGCTCGTAGGGAGTGAGCTTGTATTTTGGATCTCCACAAACTCTTGCGAATTTGAAGCAGTTGTGGGGCGGGTCAAGAACTCCGAAATGCTTATCGAGTCGCTATGGCTGAGGATGGCGAAGTCGTTGACAGCGTTGGGGGTTGGTCGAGAAAGTTTCCAATCCCAAGCCGAGGTACGTGAGAGTGAGTAATTCAGGATTTGTCGTCCGTAGGATAACTGGTCGATCTCAATCTGGTTGGAATCAAAAAGGCTGATGACTTCTCCTTCCGGGGCCAAATTGAATGGGAGTGTCGCAGGACTTTGGAAGTCTCCCGAGCTCCTCACCACGAGGAACCCATAAGCCGGTATATTGCTGCCGTCGGGAAATGTGAATTTCGAAGGGTTCAAGGGATCATCGCTCAGTTGGTAGCCTGTCAAATCGATTGTTTGATTCGTTCTGTTTGCGAGTTCAATCCAGTCGGCAGTCTCAGTGGAGGTATTGCTGGCAATGGTTTGGATTTCGCTGAGGAAAACAGAAGGAGCTGAGGGGCTATGCTGGAGCTCGATGGTCTGGGTATCGATACTCTGGTTTCCGGCATCAAGGGCGGTGAGCGTGTATGTTTTTTGACCGGAAATATCAGAGCGAATTTGCCAAGATTCTCCATTGGGAATGAAGATCTCAATCAAGTTTTGAGAGGAATCGAGCGAGCTGATCTTGAAAAGCTTTGCTCCCGGCGCCCAAAGTGAAAGCTTATTGCCAACAATGTTCCACGCCTGCGACGACTGCACGCTGAAATCAGGCGCTGTCGCGGCGCTCGCTCCGATGTCGAGGTCGCCAAATCCGGCATCGTGCAGTGGGCTGGTCTTGAGCAGCTTCCAACGATTCTCCTTTGATCCTAGCTGCATTTCGGACTCAGGCATGTGTTCGATCGACGAAGCGAGTGGCTGGTCGGACACATTGTTGTGTCCGGTAACACCAATGTGATCAATCGTTCCATTGGAGGATGTGATCAAAGAAGGAGTGGCGCGAAATAGATTGTTGATCCATTCGCTCGATATCTGACCTGAATCGACGCTTAGTGCCGATTCGGAAAGGGCATCAAAAGTATTGTTGTGTAGATTAATCTGGAATGCTCCCTCGCATCGAATGGCTTGAAGGGCTTGATGGAAAACGTTTCGAGCCAAATCAATTGTTTGGAATTCGGATTGATTCTGGAGTGCTATAATAGTTGGAGGATCATTGCTGTCGAGCGAAGGGCGTGATGGTGAGAATTGATTGCCCAAAACAACTGCTGGCACATTGATTAGGTGTAGGCCCGATGACGTTCCTAAAGAAAAGTGGTTGTCGCGAATTTGAATCGGTTTGCCATCGATATCAGCTCTTTCGACTAGTATTAGTGGAGAGGTATTGTTGCTGCTAAGAATGCGACACCCCTTTATCAAAAATTCAGTGTCCGGCTCTGTCTCGATACTATGGATCACAGATCCGGACTGGATCTGAGGGAATTCACAGGATTCCAAGGTCAGTTTTGAATTCGTCGATGAAATCGCGCCTGCGTTGATGTTTCTAAGAACGAGATGTCTGCCTTCGAACTCGGCTTGCTCAATGGTGATTGCGGCTGAGTCAAGCCTCGAGGCGACGCCCTTCACGAGGACATGCCCAAAAAAGCCCTGTGAACCGGGTTGGAAGCGTATTCCTGTCCACGGGCCGGTTGAATCGTTCGAGAACAGTACCGGGCGAGCCTTCTCGCCACGAACGAGAAGCTCTCCCTGAACGATAATTTGGGCTTCAGCTGATATCTGTATTGAAACGCCTGCCTCAATGGCGAGCTGGGCTCCGGGCAAGATTGTGAGGTCTTGATGGATTCGGATTGGGCCGTGTTCGGCTGTCCAGGTTGTATTTTCTTCGACGGATAGAGACCTTGGGGGCACGGACTCTGTGATCGGTAGACGAATCTCTGCAACTAATTCACCGATTTGAATGTCGCTTCGATCGAACGATTGAATCACAAAGCGATTGATTCCAGGACCAAGCGGTGAATCTATCAGGTATGTCCAAGCAGCTGTTTGTGGTGTCCAATTGGCAGGGCTTCCATTGACCGTCACTCGACTTGTGCTCGTCGCATCACTTTGCCCGGTGATGAACGGCAGTTCGGAGGCGGAGCTAGGCGCGATAAAGACACCGTCTTCTTGAGGGAATGGAATCGCAATACTGAGGGAGCGAGGAATGGACTGGAGAATGAAGGCCGAGCGGGCTTTGGCGAATTCGATCATTTGGTCTTTTCTGGTTTCGGGAACTTTGCTGGGAGCTAAGAGCCGCTTGATCAAGGGGCCGATTTCGCTTGGAGAGAAGGGTCCGGAAGCGAGGTCGACCAGACTGGAATAGTAAATTGGTGCGAAGGTAGGCCACGTAATTAGGCGATTGATGGCAGCTCCGCGGGTCGCTCTCCAGAACTGTTCACTAGGGTTGGCCCCTGTGTCGCCTTGTCCAAGAATGGTATCGTGGTCATAGGGAATGAGTCGAAATCGATGGTCAGAATCGGATCGGTACATGTAGTAGTCGTCACCATAGCCGTTACCGAGAGCCGTTTCTTGGTTGGCATAGAACGCCTCGGCCGCGAAGTAGCGCATCCACTGGCGAACATCGATTTGTTGTTCGATTTCAGCTTCGAAGGCCTCATCGCTGGTCTCGCTAAAGGTTCTGGTCAGGGCGATTAGATCGCTCCAGTCATCTTCGATCTTGTTCGTCTCTTTGAAATAAACACGTCGGTAAGGGGCGGGATCGTTACCCAAGAATTGAAAGTCAGCTTCTTCCGTGCCGCTCTTTCGAATACCTCGATAGATATTGGCGTTGGCGAGCCCTTGTCGTGCGGCAAAGTCTGAGTTCATGACATCGTTTGCCGCGTACATTTCGTACGTGGCAAACGCATTCGGAGCACGAAGGGATTCGTTGAGGTAGACCCGGACGAGTCGCGAGGGAGCGGCGAGGAGGCCGATATGGTGGGAGAGAGTGGCTCCCAGTGTCTGCAGCCAGGGAAATTGAGCGTTGCAGTTCAGTTTCTCAACGCCATTCCAGAGTGCGTCACTTGCGAAATCGATTCGAAAGTTATTTGGGCTGCGTTGTCGGCTTCCATTGCCGCGATTCCGAATATCCGTTCGATACCGAACCTGATATCTTCCGTCGAAGTGGGAAATGAAGGTGGCATGAAAGTGACCATCACTTCGGATTTGAGGGTTTTCCGGGCCCCGGCTCCCATCAGGATTGATGAGCCGCGGACGAACAGTATCAGTAAAACGCTGACGTTCCGACGGCGTCATGATGATCCGGTAGTCGGGAACTTCAGGGGATCTTGGGCGATCGTCGACTTGATACAATGCGTTGGCATCGCTGTTTCCATCCGGCAATGTGACCGGGGGCCATTGCCTGGAAAGGGCTGATCCATCTGAAGCTTGCAGATAGAATTCGACGACGGCATTGTTATTTTGAGGGGGAACTACCCCCTGAAAGATCGCTTGGGTATGGTTGCTGGTTGATAGCCGGGTGATCTCGCCTTCTTGCCAAGGGCCCTCATCGACGGCGTAGAAAAGTCTGGTGGAGACTGTCGCGATGGATTCGTCCGTGAGTTCGAATCGTATCTGCACCGTTTGGCTCGATGTTGGGATGGCGGGGGAATGAACGACATCAGATACGATCGGGGCGATGTTGATCGTCGCTCTCGAATTGATAGTTGCGGGGGTCCCTCCGATCATGCTACTCGCGCTCCAGTTGGCTCCCAAATTATTCGAAACTTTCCATTGATGTAATTCGAGACTGTGGCCGCCACCGTCATGGGGTGCGAGCCAATGAATCCCGCGAACTCGTTGAAAGTCGGTAAGCCATTCCCGCGCGGCGAAGGCCCCTTCATTCGCATAGGTGGCTCGATCAACGGGATCGCCAGAAGCCGTTGCCAGGCGGATTGTTTCGCCCCGGTTACTCAAGCGACCTTGCCATGGGCCAAAAATGCTGGTGCTAGGGACTTCAGGATGAAGCGCGCTAAACTGATCAGGATCAGCGACGATGACGAGATAGCCATTTGATGGGATGCTGGCTCCTCCCGGGAACTTGTAGCGGACGCCGTCAGTCAACTCCCATCCGGAAAGATCTATGGGAGCGGTCGTGGGATTGTAGATCTCTATGAACTCGTCTCGATCGTCGTCGCTCGCTGGATGGTAGTGGATTTCATTGATGATTCCTTGGGCCACTATTTGAAGGGGCTCAAGGCTCATGATCGTGAGGCAAAGAATCGTGAAGATCGAGGCGAGACGATTCTGTTGACGACGCTGCATTGAGAGACTGAGATTGGGGTTCTTAGGCGCTGTCAATACCTAGCAATCACTCGGAAAAGGCCGACGGCTTCGTCGGCGGGAATGAGAACGGTGATATGAGTTTCTGACGTTCGAGGTGAAATTGTTTCTATCGTGCTCCACTCGCTTCCAATTGTGTTGGCTTGCTGAATCGAATAGTGACGACTGGCTTGCTGAGTGAAGGAAAGCTCGAGATGCCCTTCTGGCCGCTTAAGTTTGAACTGCAAGCCCAGCCGCATTGTTTGGTCGAGGGGATCAGTGCCCGCGAGATACTCTGCTCGGTTCGTCTGGCCGTCGCCATCTAGATCAGCATCAGGAAGGATGGAGAGAATGGAGGTCCATTCGTCATCGAGCGCTTTGTTTACCCAGTGCGTTTCCCAGCTGTCGGGGAGGCTGTCTTGGTCGAGGTCTAGTGCTGACCTCGTACGGAGCGAAAGATCGAACCAAAGATCTGGGCTGTCAATCGTATCGTTAAAGACCTGAACAGCAAGGTGGTTCTTCCCAGCAAACAGTGAGGGCAACTCGTCCTTAGTGAATTCACGTGTCAGGGTCTCCGGTTCGGCTAGAGTCTCGGTTGCTAGCGTGTCAAAGGGAAGTGGATCCGTGACAGAACCAGCGACCCCGATCCGCATTATCTCTCGCCCATTGATCCAGGCCACGAAGCCATCGTCGAATCTAGTGTTGATCAGAACCGTGTCGATGGACGCCAGTTCGTTAATGTGAAACGACTGTCTAAGGAATAGCGAGGATGCTTGATCTTTCATCGACAGGACTGAGGTGCCTAGGGGGAACGAACCGTAACCGATTGGTCCCGGCCCTAGCGGCCAGATCAAATCGTCGAATGAAGGAAAGCGCCAGGCCGTTGGGGGCGTGGACGCTTCGCCGTTTCCAATCTGAAAGTGCCAGGCTGATTCGCTCGATATGATCTCACTCTCGGTTCGAAGTCCTTCAAAGGATATCTCGAATTTCGAACGTTTTGGATCAATCAAGGCATTAGTCGCGCTGTTGAGTCTTAAGGTGATCTGAGTGCTTACTTCCGGGAATCCTGTCTTGATCAGATGGATTGGGATACTGGTGACCATTTGGCCAGGCGCAAAGTGGACGGAAGTATCGTCCAGTTGAATGAGCGAGGCGGTGTTTTCAGAATCAGATTGGAGCTCAATGTTCGCAGTAATTGCTTGCGAACTAAAATCGCTTAGTGCGATTTCTAGTGATAAGGTTGTAGGGGACGAGGAGGCTGTGTGCGCCGTCGTGGTAAAGCCTATATTAGCGATTCCGTTGGCGAGTTCTGAAAAACGGGCGAGTTGCTGCGGATGAGCCTCGTCTGATAGCCAGAGTGAGTTGTTAGGATGAAGATCAAGTCCCGTGACGAGTCGATTGTTGACTGCTGTGATTCGACTTAAATCTTCGGCCCAGAGATTTGCCGTCAATCCCCATATATCTCGCTCATTGAAGATTGAAAGTGAGTCGTTGACACTCAGTGAACCAGCGTGCTCTCGAAAGTAATTATCGCCGAATCGAAGACCGACGCCGTTACCGCTTAGGAGGGACGTCGTCATTGTAACATGGGGAGAAAGATAGCCAACTTCGACTCCTTGGCCGTTATTCAGGAATACCGAGTTGCTCACGGTGACCTGCTTGTTCGATCCTGAAAGGGCCATTCCTTCGTGGAAGCAGGCCTCGAACCAGCAGTTTTCTACCGTCACCGTGCCTGGGTCATTGCCTCCTGCATCGATTCCGTCGTCTTTGGTCCAACCTATGAGCGTGTTGGTGATCGTGTGGGTGCCGAAGGTAAAGTAAAGGGCGTCATTGTCACCGTCGACGAATCGTGGGGAATCATTGGGGAAGCCAACAAGAGCGCTGGAGTCGATTGTGACCGCCCCTTCATTGAACTGTCCGACGGTTTGGCATTCTTGAACCAGTGAGTTGCTGAGTGAAATCTCAGCGTTTTCGCCGTGAAGAGCCTGACCTGCATTCTCGACAATCTGTACCGAGTCAAGGTGGCCGACAGTTCCCGTCCAAAAATTGAACGCTGCTTGTTCTGGCCGATGCGAGCGTCCGCCCCGATTGGCGAAGAACCAAGTCTTATGGGCTCCAGTCCCAGTGACGATTGAATGTTGGACATCGGCAGTCGCGGGAGCGGAAGGGAAGAAGAAGCCTCCCCAAAGCTGTCCTTGGTTTCGAGGAGCGAAAAGTACAGGATTGTCGTCTTTTCCTTGAACGACAAGCGATCCATTCACGATAACGTCGACGCCTTCCGCTAAAGTGACGATTGTGCCTTGATGGATTGTGAGGGTCACGTTGACCGGGACGATGAGATCATCTGCAACGAACACGCGCGCCTGCTGCTCCCAAACGGTATCCGCCGCGAGAGTTCCCGAGACCGTGTCCCAAATTGGCTCCTTTTCGATCTCGATCTGCCATGGCGTCGCTGCCTCTGCGATATGAGCCGTTGATGAGAGAGAGGTTTGGTTGCGTGGCAACACCTGTGTGTTAAATCCGACGCCTCGACGAATGTTGATTGAAGAATCTGCGAGGCCGAGACTAAGAGAGCCGTTTGCCCGGAGGTTTTGCCCATCATCATCTCGTATCCAGGCGATGATCGGAGCCTTCATTCCAGCAGGGATACGCCGAGGATAGACGAGCTCAATCGATGCGCCTTTGAATGCTTCTGGCGCTGAGGGGATGTTCGGACGAGGTGTCCAGGGGGCGAGCCCCCACTCGCTACCGCCGCGTATGGCATCCTGGACAACGAAGCGATAGCTGCGTTCTTCCTTTTGCCCACTAAGTTCGCTGATCCGCGAGACTGAGAAGGTGTGGTATCCTGGACCGGCAAATTGCCAGAATTGAGGGGCAACGAGGCGATTATCAAGCCGAGCTTCGTACTGATAGCCTGGCTCTAGCTGGACTCGGAACCCCACACGATCAACGTAGGTCGCCTTGTCCCTCAGGGTTTCGACCACAATTTCTGCGCACACGTGGTCTGTCGCCACGAAAAAAATCCCGAAGAGGAGTGCGAGCTGCTTCCAAAAGATTGAGGACACTCGTCTCCGGCTGAAGGCCTCGTCTGAGCCAAGGCAAGCCTGAGAGCTGGATTCTCGACCTTTGGAATTAGGATTCACAAGTAAGCAAATAACGGCTAATGTCGAGCAAGTCCCGTGCCGCTGGACCATGGGAGTAGCGCTCTTTGGAGCGGCATTATGTGTGGCAGCGACGTGTTTTATTCAAGAACTAATTGGACCGGGAGTCCGCAGAGAACTTTGGGGACTGGAGTCAGGCGATTCTTGATGGTAGTCATGTGCCTATCTTCTCTTGCACTGCCGTGCCTCGATCCGTTTTTCCGACAAGCATTGTTCGCTGAGGGGCAGGGAGAGGTCGTCATCAACGAGTTGCATGTCAATCCTAAGGATGCCTTGGAACGTTCTGAATTTGTCGAGATCTTCAACAATTCAGATGAAGCCGCTGACCTTTCTGAATGGGAATTAAAAGGGGCGATAAAGTTCCGCTTTCCTGACGAACTAACCTTGCCAGCCTTCGGCTACGTGGTCGTGGCCGAAGATCCTGCCGTAATCGAAGGCGCTTTTGGTGTCACCGCGCTCGGTCCCTTCTCAGGACGACTATCCAATGACGGTGAGACGGTGAAGCTTGTCAATGCTGACGACGCCTTGATGGATAGTGTTTCCTATCAGATGGGGTTTCCTTGGCCGACATGGGCAGCGGGCAAGGGGGCATCGATGGAGCTGATAGATCCGAATATCGATAATTCCCAGGGTTCTGCCTGGCGCTCGTCAGGGTTTTTGGAGGAAACAACTCTGCTGGAATCGATGCGTCGTCATCGTCAGGATATTGATGATCTGACACGACCCACTCCGGGCCGCAGAAACTCCGTAGCTCAGAGCGAGTTCAATCTTCTCGTTGATTCCGTGAGCCATTCGCCCATTGCTCCCAGAAGCCTTGATCCGGTGACGTTTAAGGTGGTTCTACCGGAGTCGAGCGCCGTTGAGGTAGTCACACTGCTCCTTCAAATTGTCCGTCCAGGTGAGTATCAACCCGCTTACCTGCCCCGTCCATTAGAAGATTTGTTGGCCGACCCCGAGGCGCCGTTGCCGATCAATCCTGAGTTCGCAAATCCAGAGCAGTGGCTCTTGCTGCCGATGAATGAGCTCCTTGAACCCGAAATCGATCTGACAGGTTCCCGCGTATTCATCGCGAATGTGGGACCATTTTCGAATCGAACCCTCGTCCGCTACCGGGTTGATCTCAATGGCACTGAGTTGAATGAAGGGACAAGGGTGACGCTGCCATATTCGGATGATCCGAGTCTGAATTTTGCATTGTTCGTTTATGACGGGGTCCCCGCCTACCAACCAACGATCAGGACTGTGCTTGAGGGCGGAATTCAAGCTCGCCATTCAATGGAGGTCATGAACTCGCTTCCGGTCTACCATTTGCTGACGCGTGAGCCTGATCTCTTGTATTCCCACGGCTATGAGAAAAGTGATCAAATCCATCCGACGGAAATCGAGGCTCGTCGGGTCTTCAATTGGGAAGGAACATTGGTGTATAGAGAGCAGGTTTACGATCATGTTCGCTACCGGCTCCGTCAGAACAATGATCGATACAACGCCGATTGGGGGGGGAAACGTTCCTTCCGCTTTCGCTTTCACCGTGCGGATCGATTTCGCCCTCGCGATGATCGAGGGCAAGCCTATGAGGTGCCTTGGCGAAGCCTTAACCTAAGCAAGATGATGGACGGGAAACGGAACCAAACCTTTGGTCTTCCCGAGGCGATGAATTCGTGGTTGTGGGACTTGGTCGATATTCCGGCGCCACGAACTCATTATGTGCAAATGCGGGTAATAGACCAAGCGGAGGAAGCTCCCGATGGTCCAGACGGTCAGTATCAAGGAGACTTCTGGGGCGTCTTCCTAGCCTTTGAAGATTTTGATTCACCGTTCGTCAAAGCTCATGACCTGCCGGATGGGAATCTCTATAAGCTGAAGTCCAGAGTCCCAGATGGTAATCAGGTCAAACGACATCAAGGAATGGGCTCGGTGAGCGATGATTTGGATTTTCAGAACATTCGGATGAATCTGAATCCTGACCGAGATGCTGCCTGGCTCAGTCGCTATGTGGATTACAATCGCTGGAATCACTATCACGCCGTTAATGAAGCGGTTCGCCATTTTGATTACTTGCCGCGAGATTCTCATTTGAAGAATCGAGCCTGGTTCTTTGCTCCGGTTGAAAATGACCTCATTGGTAGGCTCTGGGTTTTACCCTGGGATTCTGATACTTCCTGGGGGCCGAATTGGGGGACAGGCTTAGACTATCCGAAGCTTGCCATCTTTGGGGGGGAGGGGAAACCGAAGTTTAAGATGGAATATCGCAACGTAATTCGCGAATTCAGTGATCTGATTCTGTCTCTTATACACATCTGACGCTGCCGACG
>OJGU01000357.1_pt1 | contig 28398 bp, 18 predicted proteins | sample 1594741 | NCBI WGS metagenome assembly OJGU01 (sample SAMN05416841, study PRJEB24817) | seawater metagenome | isolation source: Sea water | place: Canada:Atlantic | collected 2013-07
ACTCGGGGCCGCGCTGGTGTTTACGCCGGTTGGGCAAAACCTCATCGCCGGATTCTTGGCCGGGATCGACGACGTCGTCCGGGTCGGGGATGTCGTCGAGGTGACGGGCCGACCAGGAACCGTCGTCCGCAAGGGGTCGCTCAGCCTTGGTGTCCGCTTCTCCAACGGCGCAGTCGTCTACGTGCCCAACACGAGGACCGTGGACGATGAACTCATCAATCACTCGCGCTTTGAAGCCGCGCGGATCGAGGTCGAGGTCAAGCTCGATGGTTCCCCGGATCGGGCGAGAGCCGTAGACATCATGCAGCAGACCCTCGAGGCCCTGCCCTGGCGTCTGGACTCAAAGCCGGTCGCGGTCCACTTCACCGAGATCGGAGCCAATGCGTTTCACTATCGCTGCTACGTCTGGATCGAACATCGGCTCGAAGCGCCGGGGCGCAAGTCGGAGATGCTGACCGCGCTCGTCGACGCCCTCGAGGCCGCCGGAGTCAGCGTCGGTGAGACCGGCAACGTCTCGGCCGAGCATTTCAACGTGACGCAACTCGCCCAGGCGCCCCGGGTCGGCTAGCCGCCCTGGATCAGGATCCGGCGAGCGCTTCGATCAGCGCTCCACACCCACCGGCCTCGACAAACTCCGTGTGCGCATCGACGCTGTCGAACGAGCGCCCACTGATCGTGCGACACGAGAACTCTCCGGCGGTCGCCTCGGTGAACACCGCAAGCGTGTGCTTGTCCCCCGTATCAGTCCACGGGCCCGGCGACTTCCCAGGATGCGCACGGCACCACTGCAGCCCCTTCATCCACATCGCCGCAGCAAGGGCACCGCACGCGTGGCCGCTGAGTCCCAATCCCCCGCCGAAGCCTGCGGCCATGACCGCTTCTTCGTCGGTGCCGCCCATCTTCGCGACGACTTCGGAGGCGCAGCTTCGCGACTTGTGCCCATGCGCGCGCTCATCTGCGAGTCCACCCCGCGCGGCCTCGATCACCTCGGGCGTCCATGCCTCGGCCAGGACGAAACACCGGCTGTTGTCCATGCCTTTGCGGAACGTGTCGAACATCAGCCCGACCAGCCCTCGAAACGTGTCGAGGTTGCGACCGGTGACATCCCGACAGTCGATCGTGTGACTGCGGTCCTCGAACGACGCGACGACTTGGCGGGTCACCGCCAGAGCAAGCCCCACGGCCTCCTCCGGTTCGTCGCAACGGCGTGAGGCCTCTGCGCCCACCGCCATCGTCGCCCCCCAGAGCATCCCGCACTGGTGGCCTTTGTTGGCGATGCCCCCCGCGAGCCGCGAGAGCGCCCGCTCATGGACGTCTGTGGGATGGCCAAACTCTCGGTCGAGCACGCGACCGAAGGTCTGCGATCACGTGCCGCAGTCGCGAAAGAGCTTCTTGGTATCGTTGGGGGCCTGCGGTAGCGATGTCATCTCATCCAACACACTGGCGTCGCGTCGGGGCCGAGCCTCCGAAAGATTTGCGCCAAAAGGCGGTCGGACCTCGAGCAACGACCCTACGATCGCTCAGCTTCGCTCTCGCAGACATGCGTGAGTTCATGGCCGAGCAGGAGGTGCCCTCCCATCCTGCGTCCAGGGCCCGACCAGGTGGTACTCGTCGTTGCCGAGGTTGACTCCCGTCGAGTCGATGCGCGCGCCCTCGCCGAAGGTCATGTCCAACCCGCACTCGTAGAGCGTGCGTCGTCGATTCATCTGACAACCCTCGAGGTACCCGGGCGACAGTCTTCGATACCGGAAGCCCCGCAGGTCCGCGAGAGCTTTGTGGGCCGCTGGCGATGAGGCCAACACTCGGCTGGCGTCGTCGAAGTGGTCGAGGTGCACATGCCAACACCCCTGCTTGTCGTCGGAGCTCGAGCGCCAGGAGGCTGCCAGCGTTCCCAGGAATGCACGCTGCTCCGGGTCGAGTGCGCTGCCCGAGATCCACCCAACCTGGCCGCCTCGTCGGACTCGCACGAGATCGCCACGGCTGCCGATGATCTCTTCCCCCAACATGGTGAGTTCCTGAGGCTTGGCCCAGCGCTCTTGGCCGAGGTCCCAGGAGCAGTACTCGGACGGTCGCGCAGAGGCGGTATCGGGCACCCATAAGACGACACCGGGACCGACCCGAACCGGCGGGTACTCGGGCGGCCTTGCCCAAAAAAAGGCGGCCGCGCCAACGAGCATCAACGCGGCGGCGATGGAGAGCCGCTTCTTCGTCTGGGCGCCTGGCGTCTTCAAGGGCAACTACGCGGTTCGGAGTCCTCCTGCATGTTGTCACCGACGTGGCCTGTCGGCGCTGACGGATCGTCCGAACGGACTCGCGTCGACGTTGGACGGCTCGACCGGACGCTCGACGGGTCGGTCACCCCAGCGCGAGTCGTTGGAGCTCGCCCGCCGGAGCCATTCCGGTGTGCGTGCGTGCCATCGCACCGCCCTCAAACGCCGCGAACATTGGGATGCCTCGCACGTTGTAGCGCTGAGCCAGCTCGGGGTGGTCCTGCGTATTGATCTTGACCACGATCGCCTTGCCCGCGAGGGCCGAGGCCGCCTGCTTGACCGCGGGAGCTGCCATCCGGCACGGCCCGCACCACGGCGCCCAGAAGTCGACGAGCACGGGCACCTTGGCGCCAGCGATCAGCTTGTCTAACTCCGACGGCGAAACATCGATGGGTGCGGACGCTGCCGGCAGGTCCGCCTTGCATGCGCCACAACGCCCCACGTCCGCGACGTGATTGGCGGGAATCCCGTTGCGCTGCCCACACTGCGGACATGCGCGCTCGAAAGCAGACTTGGCGCGACCCATGACCGCAACATGAGGCGCCGCTGAGCCATGGCAACCTCTCGCGCGAAGCTTGCGCGGACGGGCACTTCCGGCTCAGTCGAGATTCGGCTCAGTCGAGACCCGCAAGCGGATCGTCAGCGTCGCCGGAGAGGTCCAGCTTGGGCTTGTCTTCGCCCTTGTCTTCTTTCGCGGCGGCGACCTTCGTGGGCGTGACCGTGACGGCGATCGCCAGGTTGCCCTCGATGCGCACGACCTCGCGCTTCTTCACTTTGGCGTCGAACGCGTACGGCGCGACGATGTCCTGACCGCCGCGGCTGTAGCCCACGGTGATGTTCACCTTCTTGCTGTTGCCCTCACGCTCGACCCGGAGCGTCAGCTTGTGGTCCGTTCCGTCCTGCTCGATCGAGAGGGTGCCGTCCTCGTTCCACTCGAGCTGGGTCGAGCCTTTGACGACCTCGCCACTCTCCTGGCGAATCTCGACCTTGATGCTGGCGACCTGTTTGGTCTCCTGCTGCGCTGCCGCCTTTGCCTCCGGGGCCGGGGCTACTGCTGTCGCCAACGCTGGGGTCGCGACGAATCCGACTGCGGCTGCCAGAACGGCTGCCAATGTGCGTGGGGTACTCCGATGTCCTCGCATGGTGTGCAGTATGGGACACCAGGACATGGGCTGCTTCCGAGTTTTTGGAAGAAATTGCTCCGCCGATGGTGCAATCACGCGGCTGACCTGCGCGTCCGGCGGGGATCCGGTCCGACTCGCACCGCCGGGAACATCCAAGCTGCCCGGTCGTACAACGCCTCTTTTGGCGGAATACAACCGGAAGCGAAGACGCGAGCTTCACGGCCCGCCGGAGCCGAGCACCTCCAGACCGCACGAAAAAACCGAACCGAGGAGTCCGACCTGCGGTCAGTCGACTCTTCGGTCCGGCCTTCGCGAACCCGCAGGCTCGCACGCCCGACTACTTGCTCGGCGAGCCGGCGTTGGCCAGCGCGAATCCAGTCATGTCGCTGTACGTGTACGCCGTGACCAGGCCGGTGAACGTGTCGATGGCCTGTGTCACCGGATCGATGCGGTAGGCGACGCTTCCGTTGATGGGCACACCCCACACGAAGCCGTCGAAGTCGATGCTGACTCCGTGAATGTCCTGCGGGATCGGGATGCTCTGCACCTGCTGCATCGTGTTGATGTCGATGCCCAACAAGGGGTTGTGGGACAGCCACATCGTGCCGTTGCCATCGCTCATGCAACCGCCGTACGAACTGTTGAGCGTGTTGTTGTGCTCCCAGATCCCAGTGGCGGGATCGAGCCGGTGCACGCCGAGGTAGCAGGTCCAGGGGAACCCGTTGTCATCGACCGCGATGCCGTAGCTGTCGCCGGGGCCCGTGTAGATCTGGTACTGCATCGTCTCGCGGTCGACGAAGAACAACTGGCTGCCACCGCTTTGGTGTCCCCAGAAGTTTCCGTCACCATCCACCGCGCCGCCGTAGGTAATGCTGGTGAACTCCGGGATCTGGATCGTCTCCTCGACGAGGCCAGTCTCGCCGTCGAGCAACATGACGCGGGTGCCAGCGTCGTCTCCCCCGCGCGCGGCGGTCCAGAACTTGTTGTCGACGTAGCGGCATTCCGAATCGCTCCACACGCCCGGTGCCCATGCGGCCGGGCGGTTCGAAGACGCGTTGATCGGGGTGGACCAACGCAAGCAGTCATCCTCACCCCAGGGCAAGATGTCCGCCGCCCCGGTGGACGTCTGCAAGCCAGGCACGCCGTTGGCCATCGGGTCGCAGTCTTCCGGGTTGGCCCAGTAGGCGGTGATGCCACCGCTGCGGTTGGCGACCGCCATGTTGCCGTTGAGGTTGACCGAGGTGCGCGAGGGCGAACCGGCGCCGTCGGAGCGGGTCAGGTAGCGCCCCTCTTCCACCATCGTCTGGGTGTTGATCTTGGAGACCGCGCCCTGGCCGCTGTTGGCGATCCAGATGTACGAGAACGTTCCGGAACCCCCACCGCCGCCGCCGCCGCCGCCCTTGGTGCCACCGCAAGCGCTGCCACCGTCCGGGTTGGGGAGGTCGAACTTCGGTCCGTCGTCGTCGTCGGTTTCGCTGCTTCCCGACGTATTGCCCGAGGTCCCGGATGGGTTCGTTCCCTGAGATTCGCCGGACTGACTGTCGCTTTCGCTCTGGCTGTCGCTCTCAGCTTCGCCGCCTGAGCCGCTGTCCGTCGCCGTCGCCGAGGAAAGCCCGGTGAGCCCACTGCCATCACCGCTCGAATCTTCAGGTGCCGATGCAGCACCACAGCCGCCGAGCGCAAGCACACCCACCCATACATGCCGCCGAAGTCCCAATCCCATCCGCATGTTTCTACGGTATCCGATACGCGGGGAAACCCGCAAGCACCCGCTGCGGCGCGCGCGTTCGTGGCATCATCTTAGGCGTGGAGCGGTTGTGTTGGATGTTGTTCGCGTTGGTGCTGACCTCCTGCACGCAACCGGCTGTGTTTCGGTGTTTGGACGATAGCTCGTGCGCCAACGGGGCCAACGGGGGCACGTGTGAAGCCACAGGACACTGCAGTTTTCCCGATGCGGAGTGCGCGTCGGGTCGTCGGTACGGTGAACTCGCGCCCGGTGGCTTGGCCGATCTCTGCGTGCCGCCCGGGGAAGCGAGCGGCGGCACCGGGGTTGGGAACAGCGGCGAGCCGACCGGTGGAGAAACTGAGGGGGGTGACATCGAGCCCTCCGAGTGTGGGAACGGGGTTCAAGAAGCGGACGAAGCGTGCGACGCCGCCGACCTGGCCGGCAGCACCTGCGCCAGCGAAGGGTTCGCCGATGGCAACCTCCGGTGCAACCCGGACTGCACGCTCGACGTGAGCCTGTGCAACCAGTGTGGCAACGGGGCGGTCGATGGCAGCGAAGAGTGTGACGGCGACGCGTTTGGCGACATGGACAACTGCGCCGACGTCGGCCTGGGAGAGCCCACCGAACCGTTGGGCTGCACCGACGACTGTCGCGTCGAATTCTCCAGCTGTTCCGCGTGCGGCGACGGATCGATCACCCCGCCCGAAGCTTGCGATGGTGACGACGTCGGTGGGCTGGGTTGCTCCGACGTTGGCTTCGAGGATGGTGAGCTCGGCTGCCTTCCCGGATGTGTGGTCGACACCTCCGGCTGCGCAGCCTGTGGCAATGGAGAGCGAGAGGGTGTCGAAGCCTGTGACAGCTCAGACCTCGCCGGACAGAGCTGCGAGTCCCTCGGCTTCGAGGCCGGCGCGCTCGGCTGCGCTGCCGACTGCTCGTTCGATACCAGCAACTGTTCAACCTGCGGAGACGGCACTGCCAGCGGAGCCGAAGACTGTGACGCCGCCGACTTCGGAGGCAACACCTGCGCCAGCGAAGGCTTCGCCGAAGGTGACGTCTCCTGCAACGCCGACTGCACGCTGGACACCTCGGGCTGCAACACCTGCGGCAACGGTGCGCAGGAGGGCAGCGAGAGTTGCGACCAACTCGACCTGAACAACAACCAGTGTGCGGATCTCGGATTCGAGGACGGCGGCACCCTGGCCTGCGCGAGCGACTGCAGCTTCGACATCGAAGACTGCGTCGGGTCGGGCTGCGGCGACGGAGCCCCGTGTGCGGCCGGCGAAGTTGAAGAAGAGTCCTGCGGTCTCTGCGGGACCCGAACTCGCACCTGCACGCCCGACTGCCTCTGGGGCGGCTGGAGTAGCTGCTCGGGCGAAGGCACCTGTGCCGCCTCGAGCACCGAAGACGAAGACTGCGGCAACTGCGGTTCCCGCGAGCGGGTGTGCAACGCGAGTTGTGGCTGGGATGCGTGGGGCAGCTGCACCGGAGAGGGAGCCTGCGCGGTGGGTGCGGTCGGCAGCGAAGGCTGCGGCAACTGTGGCACCCGCGACCGGACCTGCAGCGCGTCGTGTGGCTGGAACGCGTGGGGCAGCTGCAACAACCAGGGCGAGTGCGCGGCCGGAGGCTCCGAAGAAGAAGCCTGTGGCAACTGCGGGACGCGGGAGAGGACCTGCAGCGGAAGCTGCGGTTGGAACAGTTGGGGCAGCTGCACCGGTGAAGGCACGTGCGCGCCTGGAGAGGTCGACGAAGAGTCGTGCGGCAACTGCGGGACCCGAACCCGGACCTGCAACGGTAGCTGCGGCTGGGGCGGATGGAGCAGCTGCAGCGGAGAAGGGACATGCTCGCCGGGCGCGACCCAGACCGACAACAACTGCGCCAACTGTGGCGGCGGCTCCCGTACGCGAACCTGCAGCCAGACGTGCTCGTGGGGCAACTACGGGTCGTGTCAGGGCGGAACGCAATGCAGCGGCAGCCAGGTCTGCGTCTGTATCGGCTACTGCGGCTCGCCGGGTAGCGCTTGCCCCTAGTACCTCATGCCTGAAATCCGTGCCGGGTTTCCACGCCCCCCTACGGGTGTGGGGGGCCTCCGAACCCCTCGGTTGGTCAGGCCTGCGTTCGGTTCTTTCCGTCTTTTCCGCTACGCATCCCTCCGGGACGCTTCGCTCTCTTGCTCCGAACTCCTCGGAGAACCCGGAACGAACTTCAGAACTGACCGACTAGAGAGCCGGCTAGACCTCAGGCGTGGGCGGTCTCGATGACCTTGCCGGTCAGGATGACCTCGTCGAGTCGGTCGCGGTCGATGCCCAGCAGGCTGCCCAAGGTCTTGCCCGCGGCGCCCAGCGTTTCCTCGAACGGGATGTCTCCGTCCGCCGTGCCAGCGCCGGTGGTCGAGTCGATCGCCTGGGCGATGTACTCGCTGTTGTCGCGGTTGGGTGCGACGCCGCCAATCACTCCGGGTGCCACGCCGTTGCCCATCAGCACCATCGCGTGATGCGCTTCGTGGTGGTCTCGGCCGGAGTAGCCCTCCTTCTTCAGGGAGCGGCCAAAGACGTTGAGCGTGGCGAAGACCACCTCGTTCGGCAGGCTGCCCTCGGCCTCGAGCGCCGCGAGCTCTTCCATCAGCAGGCGGATGTTGCCGATCGCGATCGGGTGTTTCGTGGTCTCGAGCGCCAGTCCCGAGTCGGTGTGCGTATCGCCGCCGAAGTCCAGGTGCACGGTGATGACCGGTGAGATGTTCATCGCGGCGAGCACGGCAGCGGTTCGGACCTGCATCTCCTCGCCGTCGTTCGAGATCCCGTCCAACCGCGACAGAAGCGATGTGCTGACGCTGCGAACGTCATCGCGGGAACGCGCCCATGAGTCCAACAGCGTGAGCTGGTTGGGCGTGCCCTGCTCCTTGTAGAGGTTGTAGATGCGGTCGATCGACTCGTCTCGAAGGTCGCGAAGATTTGCCAACGGCCCTTCGACGCCGCCGAGGGCCTGCGCCACCGATGTGGGCGTCACGTTGCCCAAGAGCCGCCCCGCAGAGCTGAGAAGCTCGGGTCCGCGCGCGCCCAGGCTGATCGGGTCGGACTGCACACTCCCGATCATCGGCGCCAGTTCGCGAGCGAAGTGCGACACCAACATGTCGTTCTTGTCGGCGGCCCCCATCAGCTTCATCACGCGTCCGTGCTCACCGTGAACTGGCGTGTACGTGGCGTGGTGCAGGAAACACGTGTGGTCGAGGATCGTCTGCGGAAGCTCGGCCCACGGCCGCGCCGCGGTCCAGGCCTGGTCGCCGAGCATCATGCTCGTGGGCGCCATCGTGTCCGACTGCGGATGAAAGATCTCCGTCGGGCCAACCTCGTAGGTACCAGGCACGTTCGTGTTGACCGGCCCCCCGCGCTCATCACAGGACATGATCAGCACCTTGCCGGCGCGATCCTGCCCCGCCGATGCGGACAGTGGGTTGAGCAGGACCTGCGCCGGGATGCCGGTCGCAAGCGAGGCGAGCAGCGCACTGCCCCCAGTCGCCCCCATGGCGTGCAGAAAACGTCGGCGTGATTCGAGTGCGGGTTTGCGTCGTGCCATTGCCAGGTCCTTCCTAAAATCCAACGCCGGTCGAGCCGGGAGCCATACACGCCAGGGCCATGGCGGACTGCAGCGCGACGAGCTCGGTCTCACCGGCGGCCACCGCATCGGTCACGTGGTCATCGAGGATGTCTCGTGCCGCATCATGACGTTCGTCCGAAGCAGGCAGCCCCATCACCCGAGCGACCAACGCATCGAGGACCTCGTCGCGGCTCAGCTCGCCAAAGGCCAGCGCGAACCCATCCTGCGCGACGATGTCGCAGGCCGCCTCTCGGTTGGCCCGCGTGAACAAGCCTGTCTCCGCGATGATGATGGGTTCGACCACCGACCGGCTGAACGCGTCGTCGGGGATCGATGCGGCGGCGGTCGCCACGTCGCGCTGCAACGATGTCGCGTCCTCGAGGTGCGTCCCCAAGGCGCAGATGTCGTCGATCCCTAGGCGGACCGACATCTCGTGGCAGAACGTCGAGCGTCGCGTGATCATGGCCCGCGTTCCGCTTTGGCCCTCGTCCAGACACTCGCTGCCCGTAACCAGCGGCGACGAGAACAGCTCTCGCACCAGGACCTTGAAGTCGTAGTCCGCACCGATGAACGCATCGACCACGCGGTCGAGTTCCTCGCCTTCGGGGCACGCTTCGCCGTTCGCAAACCAGCACAGTTTCTGCGCCCAGGCACCGGGGAAGTCGGGGTGTTGCGCGAGGATCTCCGCCAGCGCCCCCACGCCCACGCCCGAGGCCTGCACTTCGCCGAAGATGAACTCCCCTTGCAGCTCGGCGCGCTCGGGGTCCAGCTGCTGGCTGTAGTGGTTGGAGAACGAGGCTCGGTAGAAGTCGCGCATCGGGTCCAGCTGCTGGTGGCAGCCAAAACACTCCGTGCCCGGCGCGGCATGGTCGGCGTTGATCGCCTCGGAGGTGAAGTCCGTCACCGTCTCGCCATCGAAGCTCCCACCCAGTGCCACGATCAACGCCTGGTTGATGATGACGCGCATCGAGTTGTCCTCGTTGGTCAGCCACGTGGACAGAAAGCCCGGGTGGGTGAGGAACCCGGCCTTCTCCGCGTGGAGTTTGAGTTCGTTCGACGCCCGCAGGTCGAGCACCTCGTAGAAGTACGTCGCGTCCTCCCCAACGCCTGGCTGAGACATCGTGACCGGTCGCCAGTCGGTGAAGTCCGAACGCGCCAACAGGGGCTCGCCCACCGAGCCTGCCCCGCCGCTGGTGCAGTTGGGGTCCTGGTAGCGCCGCACGTTCTCCACCCGACCCAGCACCATCGCGTCGAAGATGTAGTAGGCGATCTTGCTGGTGTTCCCGATCTCCCACTCGCCGGGGACCTGCTGGGTCGTGTTGACGGTGATGACCGGCCCAACCCCGCAGCCGTCGCCTATCTCCTCGGAGATCTTCGAGCTGTAGAACGTCATGTAGTTGGGGTGGTTCGGATCGATGACCTCTTCGAGCGGGGGCTGGGCCGCGTCGCGCAGCAGACGAACCGTCGGGAAGTGGTTGTTCGTCGTGCGCCAGGTCTGGTCGAAGTAGGTGTGGTCGTCCGCAACGATGTAGTCATCGTTGAACGCCATGAACACCATCATCGCGGTGGTCATCATGTACGTGTCGGTGGTCAGCACCTCGTGGAACGGGACGCCGTCGCGCACAAAGCTGACCGCCGTCTTGGCAAAGCTCTCGGCGAAGTTCTTGTTGAGCATCGCGTCGACGCGAGCGGACCTGGGGTTTTCAAACGCCGACACGCCCACCGCGGGAACCCCCACCAGATGAAACAACGACTCGTTGTTGCCGCTGGTCCCCTGGAACGCGGTCATGAAGAACCGCTCCAACGCCTCGTCCGTCTGTGGCAGCAGCAGCCAGCTGTCGATCAGATCGGGCAGCGCCGCGTCGTCGGCCGTGACCGCCTGCAGCTCCGCATCCTCGAGCGGAAGACCGGTCAGCAGTGTCTTGATCTTCGATGCCGAGGCCCCCGGGGTGAGCAGTTCGTCGAGGTTGCACTCGGCCGCCGCGGGGCCCGGGTCCCAGTCTTGCCCACCCCCGGAAGAGGACCCATCGTCCGAACCTTCGCCCGCTGTATCTTCGCCGGATGGCGACGTCGGCCCACTCGCGCCGGGCTCGGTGTCGACGGCCGCGTCAGACCCTTGTAGCCCCTCGTAGCAGCCGGCCACCCCAGCGAGGAGTCCGAGCGCCGCGATGCCGCGGAGGGTCCTGAGGGAAACGGTGGAAAGAGCGCGGATAGGTGCGTTCATGGGAGCATTCCTCCTTCGATCCATTGCGCCACGACCTCGACCGCGTCGGCATCCCAGCCGTCGCCCTGCCCCGGGGGTGGCATGGTCTGCGCCTCGACGACACGCGTGCGAATCACCGCCGCGCTGTCCCGCCATACGTCGTAGCTGTCCAAGGCCCGAGGCGACGTGGGCTCGTCGCCGCCGTGGCACGCGCTTCCGGTGCAGCTCGCCGCGTACAAAGGCTCAATGTCGTTCGCCCAGCTGCGGACCGTGTCCGGCACCCGCTTGATCGGCACCGTCCGTGAAGCCTCGCCGGCGGTCAGCACCAGCTCGTGCCACCCCAGCGCATCCAACACCACGCGGCCCTCGTGCGCTCCGTCTTCGGCGAGTGAGAGCGGAACGTCTTGGCCGGCGACGCTCGCGAGCACGACCTCTGCAGAGCCCGACCAGACCCGGAACTCGTACTCGGACTCGATGCCGCGTAGGTAGGGCCGAACCCCCTCGACGCGGAACGCATCGTCCAAGGCGAGAGCGCACAGCTCGGCCTCCCCCGCCAACCAAGCGCCTCCCGGATGGGCGAGCACGCGGCCTAGTTCTCCGGAGGCGTCATGACGAACCCGCTGCCATGCATCGCCGTCGTAGCGAAGCAAGGCTTGCCCCGCCACCATCCACAACGCCCCCTGCGCTGCGGTGACGTTGCCGGGCGCTCGGTCGGGGAATGACCAGCCCTCCCACGAAACATCCCCGTCTTCGAGATGGCCCACCCACAGCGTCTCCGTCTCGAGGACCGCCACCATGCCGCGCGTGGCGGCAGCGTCGACGAGGTCGGGAAAGCGAGCCGGCCGTGCGACGTCCGTGTCCGAAAGCTGCCACAGGGTCCCGTCGTCGGCGGTCAACCACACGGTGTCCTCAACACCGAGACAGTCGCCACCGTACCGAACGATCTCGCGGGGCTGTCGGTCCCCGTGCGCATTCGAGTCCCACTGCCACCAGTTGTTGTCGGCGCGGCGCTCGAACAACACCCCGTCGGCCAGCACCAGGCCGTCCCTTGAAAGGTCGCCGCACATCGAAGCATCGGCATCGAGCGGCGCCGGCGAGGTCACTTGGACCCGAGCGAACGCATCCAGGGCCCACAGCCCCTCGCTGGTCATCGCCGCCGCGTTCCCTGCGTCCCAAGCCTGCAGGCTGTGCAGTGCACCGAGATCCAGCGACTCGTCCGCGACAACCTCGGGAGTCCCGTCGTCCGCATCCAACACTCGAACGCCCAGGCCCGTTCCTACGGCCCGAGCGAGCCACGCCTGCCCCTGCGGTGACACCGAAGCGAGGGTTTCGTCGGCATCGAGCGGCACGCAATCCACGTCGGCCTGGAGCTCGGTCAACGCGGCGGGGATCTCGACGATCGGCACGTCCGGGCGCGTCTGGGTCGAGCCGCCGCCTGTCTCGTCGCCACCGCTCCCTTCCCCCTCCCCGCCAGATCCTTCCGACCCGTCCGTAGCTCCGTCGGTATCCGGAACAACCCACGACGGGCCCTCGCTCTGTTCACCGTCCTCGCACCCAACGCCGAGCAACAGAACTCCCAGCGTCCACCAGGCTCGTGGCTGGGTCGGGGCCCCTCGTGCTCGTCTTCGTCGATCTGCCACGGCTCCCCTGGACATTGCGCGAGCGGCACGGGGTGTCTCAAACTTTCGTCAGCGACAGACGCGGGGGATGGGCTCGTGTTTCCGACTACAGAATCGTCAGCGAAACTCGGTCGCGAGCGGTTCGAGGTTCGGACCCTTGGGGAGCCTCCGAGAATCACCTGCTTGAATCTGAAATACGACAGCGCTGTCGTATTTGGAAAGTGCCGATTTCGAGGTTCGAGAGGGGTTCTAGCCGCGATTCTTCAATGCGCGAGGCGGCTGGTGTTCGACATGCTGTTGGCGCAGGGGGCTGGGACCTGAGCCCGAGGCACGTCAGTCGGTCGCGCTGTCGAGGCTGAGAAGGTACGCCGCGAGCTGAGCCCGCTCTTGCTCCGAGAGACCCGCGGCCATTCCGTGCGTGTCGCCAGCAGAGTCGATCACCTGCAGAACCGTCGCTGCCGAACCGTCGTGAAGGAACGGCGCGTTGTTCCACAGCCCGTGCAGCGTCGGCGTATCGATGCCCGTCAGCGGACCGCCGAGGCGCTGCCCCGAAGCCTCGGTGATCGTCCCGACGTCGTGCAGCAGCGGCACGCCTGGCCCGAGGAAGGTGCTGTCGGTCAGCCGGGGACCCGCATGACAGTTCGTACAGCCCAGTGCCGGTGACTCGAAAAGCACGCGCCCTGCCTCAGCATCGACGGTCAGCGAACCGTCGGCATTGCGATAGGGACTCCGCGGGAACGTATCGAGCGTCGTGACGTAGGCCGCGAGCGCATCCAACGACGCCGAGACCCCCGCTTTCGGATCGCCGAGCGGCTCGCTTCGAGTGCCGGTTTCGAAGTCGCCATCGGACATCAACCCCATCCCGGACTGCGGCCCGCGAATGTCGTTTTCGAAGTCGTGAACCTCGTCGAAGTTGGCCGACCAGTGCATCGGACCGTGGGCGTCCCCACCGTGTCCGAGCAGGGAGATGGTGTTGCGCATGCCCTCCCCACGATCGGTGAAGTCCCACGTCCGGTGGTCGGACTCCCCATCGAGGTGGCAGTGCGCGCAGGCCAGGTATCCATCCCTGGACAGTCGGACGTCGAACGAGTCGTTGAAGAGGATCTTGCCCAGCGCAACCTCGGCGTCGAGCGGTTCACCGTCGGTGATCGGGATCGTGGCGACGGGCTCGGGGATCTGCGCGAAGCTGGTGACGTCGTAGACCACGACTTCGCGACTCATGAACGCCTCCACGTAGAGGTAGCGGTCGTCGGCGGTGAGCGCCAAGCCCTCCGGTGCGAAGCCAACGTCGAGGATCGCGCCCGCCTGGGCCCCGGTGAATGTGTCGACCCGCTCGACCGCGCGCGAGCCTCGCGACGAGAGGAACAAGAAGTCGCCGCGGCTGGAGAACACGCCCGCACTGAGCAAGCCGCGGTTGTCGAAGTGGCGCCGGCGCGTGAAGTCTTCGGTGAGGTCCCCTGCCACATCGAGATACGAGACCACGCCACGCAGGGTCGTCTCGAAGGAGAACGGCTCACCGATGATGAAGTCGCCGTGGTTGATGTTCGCCTGAAGCGAGGGCACCGCCGCCAGGTCTCCGATGGGGGAGATGAGCAGCTGAGTCAGGTAGCTCGGGACCCCACCGGCTTCGGTATCCGAGGCGACCTGCGGATCGAACTGAAGGGCCACCGTGTCCCGCTCGCCGCTGTCGGGATCCAGCACCACGACCTGGGCCTCGGTATCGGGAGACCGCCATCGCGTGATCCCCAGTCGCCCGTCCGGCAGCACGGCGACGCCCCGGGCGTCTTCGATGGCTGCCATCGTTTCCAGCAGGGTCGGCGTTCCCCGCAGCGAGATGCGTGCGACTTCCCCGGGCCCCTGCAACGAGACATAGGCGGTATCGCCGACCACCACCACCCCGAACGGTCGGCTGCCCCATGGAAGGTCAACGATCGAAGAGATGCCCGCGCCGAGTGCATGCACGGCAACCCGGTCCTCCCCTGGACAGGCAACCACCGCCTGCTCGCCCCACCACGCGACCGTGCGAGGCCCGGCGCACGTCGGAGTCCGAACCCCGAGCGAGAAACGATCGCCGCGGCGCTCGACGGTGATGATCTCGTTGCTGTCGGGACTCACCACCACGGCGCGATCGCTGTCATCGATGTCGATCGTGCTGCTCTGCTCGGGCGCGTGCGTGGGCTCGAAGGTGACCGTGATCGTCACGTCTTCGGAGCGACTGTTGCCGTCCGCATCGAACACAGTGAGGACCGGGCGGTAGCGGCCCGGGACGTCCCAGACCATCTCGAGGGTCGCGTCATCACTGGGTTCGGCGGGCCTCGACCCATCGTCGAGCGTCCACTGGTACGACACAGCACCGGTCGAGGCTGAACCGTCGAGCGTCACCGTGTCGCCGACCAAGGCGTATCGGTCCGCGCCGGGGATCGACACCAGTGGCTGTGGCTCGCCGGTCGAGCTGCTGTCCGCGGCTCCGGTTGTCGTCGTGCCGCTGGACGTGGCCGCCCCCTGCGACGTTCCGCTCGAGCCGCCGGGCGCGACCGTGGTCGAGGCGGTGCTTCCGCCGGTCGTGCGGCCTTCGGTCTCCACCGAGGCCGTGTCGTCCCCACACCCTCCGAGAAGGAACAGCGCCGCGATGATCGACCGGCGCACGGCTCAGCCCCCCGCGACGGTGAACGACATCGAGAAGGACTCGGCGACCGCGTTGCCGTTGTAGTCGACGATGCCGCCGGCGGGGATCTCGAAGGTGTACTGCGTCCCGGGGGTCAGGACACCTTCGGGGCTGAAGTTCACCACCGACTCCTGCACGTTGATCATCCCCGCGACGTGTACGTCGGGGTTGTTGGTCTCGTACAACCGGACCGAACCTTCCCAGGCCGACTTGGGCGCGACCATCTCATTGAAGGTGACACCGATGCGGCTCGTGGGCGCGAGGCCTTCGGCGCCGTCGGCAGGAACCGACCAGTTGACGTACGGGGCGTCGGCATCGGGCTGTGCCAGGTAAGGCGCGATCGAGCTGGCCTCACCGGGGTTGGCCTCGTCGTCCACGCTGAGCACGATCACGTTGCCAATCGGAGTCGCGGTGTCGAGGTCACCCTCGAGGCCCAGCTGCGTGAGGAGCTCCATGTTGTCCAGGTCGGAGACGTCGTAGATCCCCGCGAAGTTGGACTCGCCCATCACTGCGACGTCGTCCTTGATGAAGACGTAGCCGCCGTTGCCCCCGGAGTTGAAGTGCCCGGCGTAGGTCGGACTGGAAGGGTTGCGAACGTCGTAGGCGAGCAGGCCGCCCCCGCCACTCTTGACCGCGTACCAAACCTTGCCGTCGCTCACGTTGGCGAAGTACGCCTCCCGAGGGATGCCCTCGCTGTCCTCGAGGACGAAGTCTCCCCCCGCGATCGGCTGAGGCTCCCCCGGAATGCTGACATCGAGCAACACGGTTCGAGGTCCCTCGGCCGCGGTCGCAACGAGCAGGTTGCCGACGACTTGCACTTGGCCAACCCGCAGCGTCGGCTCGAACGCCTCTTGCGCGACCAGGCTGGGGTTGATCGGGTCGCTGGCGTCGACGATGTACAGCCCGTTGTCCGAGCCCCCGACATAGAGGTAGTCGCCCTGCCAGAACGAGCTCTGGATCACGCGCGCATACGCATCGGGGTAGAGATGGCCGGGCAGCTCGAGGGTGCTCAGCGGGAGCGGCTGTGCGGGATTGGTCACATCCCAGAACATCACCCCGCCACCGGTGTTCAGCAGCCCCTCCTCAACATGCGCGGTTGCGACATACCAACGGCCCCCAACCTGCGAGAACCCAACGGCGTGGGTCTCCCGCATGTCACCGGAGGTGGTGCTTCCGACCGTGGTGGGGCTACAGGGATCGCTGACGTCGAAGAACGTGATTCCGCCCCCGCCCCACTCGGGCGCCCACGGCATCATCAGGTAGCCGTCAAACATCACGACCAGGTTGTGATGGTCTGCGTCTGCCGGGCCTCCATCCAGGAACGCGCAGTTCTGGAACAAGTCGCCGGGTTCGAAAACGACCGCGGGTCCACCGGGGCCGGTCTGAGGCGGCCAATCGCCCGGCTGGGGATACGCGGGGCCAACCCCTCCGGTTGACGAGCCAGAAGAGGAGCCCGCCGGTTCGGATGTGGAACCCTCGGCGATCGAGGTCGACCCGCTCGAAGGTCCAGTTCCGTCCGATGTGCTGGTGTCAGAAGACGCCCCGGTCGACGGTTCGACCCCGGAGGTCGACCCGGTCCCGCTCGCGGAGTCGGGCGTTCCTCCCCCGCCATCACATGCAACGAGGGCCGCAACCGCGAAGCCTGCTGCGCGGCATCGCGCCACCATCCACCACGCCCGTTCGACCACCATCGTGATGCGCATGCTGAGACGGATGCCCAGAGCCGGTCAAGCTCAACGACCCCAACTTCGATGGATCGAAAATGGCTCCATCGCAGCGCGTGAGGCGCCCGGAACGGCCACCAGACCGCACCTAGGAAGACGTAGGGGAAGCTGACGTTCGGGAACGTTCCGGTGACCCGTCGATCGGCACGACGGACGAACAACCATCGACGTCATCCTCCTCACGTTGCGGGCGCGAATGCGAGAAGACCTGTCTCCCGCGCGAAAACGGGGTTTGATTGCGGGCGGCTATCGTGCAACAAATCGAAGCAGATCGACGATGAAGCTCCGTGCCCAGCTCGACGCTGCCGCGACGCTCCTCGACGAGGGCGCCGCTCGATCCGCAGTTCGAATGCTCCGCAGCTCGTGGGAGCCGGAGCTGTGCGTCGATGACCTCGTTCCGCTTTATTGCATGTGGGTCAGAGCCCTGTGCGACGTGGGCGAGCTCGACCATGCGCGCACGCTCGGCGAGCGTGCAGCCGACGAGTTCCCCCGCGAGCCCGACGTGCAGATCGCCGTCGGCAACGTCTATGACCTCTTGGGACAGCTGGAGAAGGCGCGCGACGCATTCCAAGCTGCCATCGAGTCCGCCCCCGGCGGTGCCCTTCAGTTCTACAACCTCGGCGCCGTGCTCGAACGCCTCGGTGACGAGGACGGAGCTGAGACCTGCTACCGCGAAGCCACCGCGATCGAGACCGAGGGCAACACCCTCTTCGAAGCCAGCGCGGCTCTCGGTGCTTTGCTTCGCCGGACCGGGCGGCTCGAAGAAGCGGCCGGCGTCTACGATTCGTACCTCGACGGCGACCCGATCAACGTCGACCTCCTCGTCGAACACGGCATCTGCCTGAGCGACCTCGACACCTACGAAGAGGCCATCGATCGGTTTGAGCTCGCGCTCACCCTCGACGGCGAGCACGCAGGTGCCTGGTACAACCTCGCGATCACCCAGTACCGCATGGGTCGTCACGAGGAAGCGCTGGCATCCATGCAGTGCGCCCGCGACGTCGACCCCCAAAGCCCGCTCACGCTGGCGGTCCTCGGCTCGTGGCAGTTGGTCCGAGCGCTCAATCCGGCCGAAGGCGCGGACTTTGACGAGTCGCTCGCCAACCTCTACGGGGCGCTCGACATGCTCCACCGACTCGACGGCGAGGGCCTCAGCCCCAACTACGCCGGGCTCGTGTGCGAAGAGGTCTTCGAGGCCTTGTGGCAAAACGAGCGGCTTGGTGAAGCCCGCGAGGTCGCCCGCATGGCAGGCCAGCGCGACTGGATCACCGCGCACATGCTCAACGCACTCAACGAGGCCGACCACGGCCGGGCCCCCCAGGTCGAGACGTTCACCGTCCAGGCCCGGGCCGAGAGCGGCGAGGCCCCCGAGTACTGGCCCACCGACGCCCAGGGCTTCACCACCGGACTCACCGTCCTAGCGGCCAACGAGGACGAAGCGCGCGAGTACTCCCTCGCATACCTGCGCGGCCTCGAGCCTTCCCCCGCAATCGACTTCCGCATCGAGACCGTTCGTCCCGGTGGACCCGAAGAGATCCCCGGCGCCGAGTACTCCATGCAGCCCCGCGCGCGGGGCGTGGTTGGCGTGGCCCGGACCCGATCGTACTTCCGGCTCTAGACGCTGCTCTGTTTGCGGCCCGAGTGCTGAGAGGCCGCTTTCAGCCGGCTCACGTCACGCTTACAAGACGCTGAGACTCTTCGTCCGCGGGGCGCGTCGAACCCCTGACTACCACGACGCGACCCGGACGCCGTCACCACCCATGTGTCCGAGTGTCGCCGGTCCCCCCGGGGGCGAGGCGGTGCCACCACGCCTCCAACACCCTCGCTCCCGGGCGCGGACCTTTTTTCCCAGAGCCCACCTCACATCGGGCTGACGTAGCGTTCTTCGACGTTGCGAAGGGCCTCTTCGAGAGACACGGTCACCACACGGCCCAGCGCCCGTAGAGGACGAAGGTCGGTCTTTGAGACGTCGCACATCAATGCGATCGCGAGCGGTCGCTTGCCCATGCGCAGCGCGTATTCGGCGAATGCCTCGGGTTTCATTCGACCCAATTCGTTCCAACGAGCGAGCCTCGGATCGCTCGTTGAAGACCACGTCTGCACGAAGCGCGGGACCTCGATCTTCCTGTAGCGCTGGTGCCGGTAGCTCGTCTCCACCCTGGTCCGGGCGGACGCGTACCGGCTCGCGTTGGGTCCATCGATGTAGTCCTGCAGAGCCACCTCGAGGATCTCGACGATACCTTCGTGGCTTGCACCGATGGCCCAGGTGAAGCTGGGACGGATCAAACCGTTGACGCCACCGACCGGTGAAAAGGCGACAGCCCCCATCGCGCGCGAGTCGTCGAACGCCGGGCCGGGCTGCCGGACGTAGAGGTCGGCCAAGAGTTGATCTCGTGGCGTGTCGTCTGCCCAATCCGCCAGAAACCTTGCATCGGCCCGGTCGAACTCCGGGACATCCAGGACGTAGAACGTGTGCTCGGCCAGCGGGTCCGGAGGCTTGACCGGGGACAGCGGACTGGGGCCTCGCGGTTCGGGAAGGCCGGTCTGGAGCCGCCCGGGGTCGGGGCCGGAGAACGCGATGTCGGGAGTCGTCTGAGCCAAACGGCGTAGGCTCTGCTCAAACCTAGCTGGGTCCGCGGCTGCCAGCTCGGTGTCGCTGGGCATCGAGTGTTGGAGCCCTCTCCGCCCGTGCGCCAAGAACCTGCTCATCGCGAGTTTGACTCGATACGGAACCTGGCGAGCACTCGCCCGTTCCCGGAGTGTGCTGGCAACGCGCTCCTTCACGAGCTCGGGCGGGAGCGATGTGTCATCGAGGCGCTTCCACAGCTCGGCCCACGTTGCCTCGAACGAGTCCGCGACACCGACGATGGTGAAGTTCGTGGTGTCCGCGGTACACCAGGTTTCGATCTCTACGCCCGGCAGCGCCCCCGAGTCGAGCCACGCCCGGGCTCGATAGCGGGCAGCATCACACACGTACGGGTCGTGCTTCACACCAAGGGGGAACCCGATGTCGACCCAATACAGCGGGCCACGCGACGCGTGTGAGATCACCTCGGCATCCCCCCACTCGAAGCGTTCGAAGTGCATCCCTTCACTCAGGAAGCGGGGCTCGACGAGCGCACTTGGAGACTTTGCAAGCAGCGCCGCGAATGCACTCGGTTCCGGGGGACCCTCCGGCCGTGGCCACGAGGCGTCGACCGGGAGTCCAGGCTCCTGCGGTACCCACGGTGGCCCGGGCCGAACGTGCATCGCGATGCGGTCTCGGCCGAGCACCATCGCCGCGGCCGCTTCGATGTCGGCGCGTGGGAGAGCCTTTCCTGAGATGCCAACAACAACGTCGGACCATTCACGGTGCAGCTTGAACGACGTTGAGATGCGGTCGATGAGGTCGGGTCGAGCCCGGTCCCACGCAGCGGCATCAAGAGGCCAACGAGCACTCGCCAAGCCCCAAGCCCTCTCGTCGATCCCACCGCTGGCCACACGCTGGATCGCATCGACCAACTCGGTCTCCACGGAAGCCGCAGTGCTCCCTTCACGCGGTGCGGCGCCCACGAAGAGCGTCCGGCCCTCGAGCATCACCCACGGCTCCGCGAGAATGGTGCTGTCCACGAACGAGCGGCGAAGGAGCCCATGGGGACCATCGAGAATGGAGGTCAAGGCCTCGAGTGCAGGACGAGATCCGTCGGTGGCCGGAGGTAGTGTCCACCCCACCCACACCGCTTCCGAGGCGGGGGCGGTCACCTCGATGCGCTTGACGGGCTCGGAGAGTCGCTCGTCTCGGAGCATTGCCGACTCCGGGAGTGCTGTGGGTTCCCAGTCTCCAAACGCATCCTCGATGATCGGCAGGACGCCGTCCGGCTTTACGTCTCCAACGAGGATGAGAGCCGTGTTGTTGGGTCGATAGTACGTGTCGTGAAAACGCCGGAGTTCCTGGTAGGGAACTCTTCCGAGGTCGTCGTAGACAACATCTATCTGTTGCCCCGCGCCGTGGGCCTGTCCGAGGTACGCCTTGGCGGTCTGCAGGTGCAAGCTGTCGCCGTACATCCACGGGAGGTCCGAGAGCAGCAGGTTCAGCTGGCCGACCAGGCCACGAAACGCTGGGCGGCGGATGGACTCGGCCTCGACCTCGAGCCAGGTTTCGAGCGCTCCGGGGGGAAGGATCGAGTCGAAGGAAGTCCCGAGGCCGACGAAGCTCGCCTCAATACTGACGCCGAGCTCTTTTGCGATGTACTGAACGTCCTCGACCGCAAGCGAGTCGATGCTGGCACGATGGGCATCGTGAGCCTCCTGCAGCAGGCCTCTTCGCGACTCCTCCGTCGCGGCCGAAGACAGCGAATCGAGCGCTGCGTGTTGCTGGGCGAGGAACGGTGCCTCCGCCTCGGCATCACGTACGCCGAGTCGGCCCGTCCCAGCGCGAAGCACATACGGCATCCAGACCGCCAGACCACGAGCGTCCTTGGGCTCTTCGGACGGCCCCGCGCGAACCACCACCTGCAAGCGAACGAGCGGCTCATCTGATCGCGGCACGATGTACACGGTCAGTCCGTTGCGCAGCCGGTGCACCGTCATGCCAACCGGATCGCCGGGCAACGGCGTTGGAACCGGGCTCGGCAGGTCCGTCGCATCGACGATAGCCGACCACGGATCCGCAGGCGCTTCGGCGGCTTCCGCCTCACCCCTGTCGCTTGGAGCCGGCTCGCCCCGCATCGCGACGCCTGCGGTCGCGAGCGCGGCGACCCCAGCGACGGGCAGCAGCCACCGGGTCCAGCTCCGAGGACGAACGGTGGCAGCAGCCTCCAGCTCGCTGAGAAGGTCGGCAAACGATGGGAACCGTTGGTCCCGATCGTAGGACAGGCCCCGACGCAGCAACGGCTGCACCGAGCGGGGCACCTTGCCCTCGGAGAACTCCACCGACTCGGGCTTTCCATCCCGCATCGCCGCGAACAACTCGGTGACCGTCGAGCCCTTGAACGGCCGCCGCCCAACCAGCGACTCGTACAGCGAGACACAGAAGGAATACTGGTCCGACTGAGCGTCGGCGGTCGTCCCGAGCAGCTGCTGGGGGTCCATATACGCCGGCGTCCCCATGACCATGCCGGTCTTCGTCATCGACTCGGGCGTGATGCCCGGGCTCAGGTCCCCGATCGGGGCCCGCAGTTCCGTGAGTGTGTCGCCATCAACGCTGGGACGCGCCAGACCAAAATCCATGACCCGAACTCGGCCATCGTCACCAACGAGCACGTTCTCCGGCTTGAAGTCTCGGTGAATGACGCCGGCCGTGTGAGCCGCCAACAATCCACGACCCGCCGCGATGTACTTCGCCAACACCTCGGCGACGGGCGGTTCTTCCTCGAGAACCCACTTCGACAGCGTCCGACCCTGGACGAACTCCATCGCGATGAAGACCTGCCCATTCGCGCGGCCGACCTCGTACACGTGGACAACGTTGGGGTGCGAGAGCTTGGCGAGTGCTTGTGCCTCCCGAACCAGCCGAGATCGCCCCTGGGAGTCGGGGATCAGGCGGGAGCGCAGGACCTTGACGGCCACCGTGCGATCCAGGTCCCGGTCCCGGGCCGAATAGACGATGCCCATGCCACCAGCGCCGAGCCGATCGATGACCTCGTAGCGTCCGATTTCAGCCGGAGGACTGGCCTGACCCAGCAGCTTGGAACGGGCGCGGGCCAGCGCCATCTGAGACTCGAGATGTGCCGGGTCGGAGTCGACCGGCTCGATCACCGTGTCGGCGGCGGCCTCGGCGGCCTCGCGGTCGTCCTGAGGCTCCCGGTCCTCGTCGACACCATCCCCCACGTGCGGATCAGTGTATCAGTGGGGTGCAAGGGTTCCCGGGAGGCCACTGAGCGGCCGGATCGGGGGAACCTAGCCCTCGGGAGGAGGCTGGCAGACCGTGCCGTTCTCGATCTGAGCGTTGGTCCGGTAGGTGTTGAGGAGCTCCCACGAACGCGGCTCGATAGCCGGGATGGTCCCGTCTTCCCGGACGTTGGTGACGTGATAGGTGTGCTGATTCCAGATCCGTCGGGCCTGAATCCAGCGGTCCTCGACGTCGCGAATCACCTGAACGGTGGGCGTCGTCTGCTTGTCGTCCCAGTTGTCCCCCGAGACGACGACGATCTCTGCGGACCCGTCGTTGTCGACATCGGCCACGACCGGGTACTCGATCAGCGTACGAGACGAGCGCGGGACCTGGAGTTCGATCGCTCCGTCGGCGCCATAGATGAACAACGTCGCCTCGTCGGCATACATGGCTTCCGCGACACCATCGCCCAGGAAGTCGAACGCTGTACCCGCGGCCCAACCGCTGCCGTCCTGCACACCCACCGACCAGTTCACGACCAGGTTCGGTTCGAACACGCTATAGCTCTCCGCTGAGCTGACCGCGAACTCAGACACACCATCGCCATCGAAATCGTGGACCGTCGAGGGACGGAACCAGGCGCCCAGTCCGGCTGGATCACCCGTTGGCGTCATGTCCTGGTTCTTGATGGTGCCGTCATGCTCCAGAATCGTGATGCCACCATCGTTGTTGATGATGATCTCGGGCTCGGGGTCACCGTCGAGGTTCGCAATCTGGGGGTAGCCCGGAAGGATGCTCTCGTCTCGGTAGTAGAGCGTGCCGTCGTGGTGGTACGCGGCCTGCCCCAAGATGAGCTCGAGGTCGTCGTCTCCGTCGAGGTCGGCGGCGATCGTGGCGGTGTTGCGCTGAGCGATGAACCACCCCACCTGTTGCGGCGCCTGGAACAGGACGTTGCCCATGGAGTCCAAGATGATTCCGTCGGCGTAGATCTCGGGGCTTCCATCGTTGTCGAAGTCGGCGATCCCCACCGCTCCGCCCTGATCGTTCTCCCAAATCGCGTCGGTCGTCCAAAGCTGCGTGCCGTCGGTATCGAACGCCACGAACGCGAGTGCGCCGAGCAAGAAGTTGTTGGCCGATACGATCTCGGGCTCCCCGTCGCCATCGAGATCGCCGATCGCCGGCGTCACGGTGCCACTGACCGGACCCATGTCGAAGTGCTCCTGGCCCGTCGCACCATCCAGTACGTGGATGCGGTTGGTCGTCACGATGACGTCGGGCGTGTCGCAGAGGTCGATCGACCCGTCGTCGTTGTCGTCGGTGAGGTTGGCGACCAGTGGCGTGACCGCCGACGTCCCTCCGTCCCATGTCCACTGCACGTCGGGCTCGAACGAATCTGGCGGAGCCTCGTCGTCACAGGACCCGACCGCATCCATGTCGTCGACGACATGGCAGCTGGGCATTGGGGGATCGGGCGGGTTGAAGTCGGGGATCGCCAAGTCGAGCTTGGGCCCGTCGCCACTCGAGGCATCCGCGGAGGTGGAGCCGACCCCGGTCGACGTCACCTCGCCCGGTCCGGTCGTTCCGACCCCAGTGGTCGTGCTCGTCCCGTCCCCACTCCCAAAGGGATCCGTGCCTTCGGCGCCGCCGCACGACACGACCCCCAACCCCATCAACCCAACCCATGTCAGTCCCCACCGCATGCCCATGGGGATACCGAGTTCAACGATGGGGGTCAAATGCGCGCCCTTTGGGCCCGGCCGAATGCCGGGCTGTTACCGGCCTCTGACGGAGACGTCTCCGCTCCCGGTCCGGAGTTCCACGATCCCCGAGGCCCCGGAGTCATTGGAGACACCGCGCAACGAGATGTCACCGGATCCGGTGTCAATATCGATCTGGTAGCCGCCCGAGGGCAGTGCGAAGCCGATGTCGCCGCTCCCCGTCTTGGCGAGCACGGACTCGGGTGCGCCATCGAGGCGCGCACCGATGTCGCCGCTCCCCGTCTCGAGCTCAACGTCCGTCGCGAGAACATCGTGCAAAGCGATGTCGCCCGAGCCGGTGTGCGCAACAAACACCCCGGCGGCGTCGGCCACACCGATGTCCCCCGACCCCGAAGACAAGTCGTAGATCCGGCCGGCTTCCGACGACGGCAGCGTGACGATCCAGTCGACGCCGCACTGCCGCGCTCGCTTCGGGCAGTGGTGTCGCAAGGCCAGCGCCCCACCCTCCAACGAAGCTTCGGCCCGGGTCGCATCCCCGTAGATGCGAGCCTCGACCGACGTCTCCAGGGCCTGAGACTCCACATGGACCTCGATGTCCCCACTGCCAGTGTCGATCTCGACGCGCTCCACTGCGTCCGCGTAGTCGAACGTTTCGGTGCGGTCCGGGGTGTTGCCAAAGCAGCCGGTGAGCGTGAGAGGGGCGAGAAGCGAGGCAAGAACAAGCAAGCGGCGGTTCATACTCACTCCAACACCGGCGCCCGGACGAGGTGTCACCGGTCGGTCGTTTTTTGTCGGAGCTGCGGTGAAGGTCAACCAAGCCCGTCGGCGAAGGCGGACACGCGCGATGCGACGTGACCGGGCTCGGATGGCCAGCGGTTGTGGTCCCCCCCGTGGGGCGCGGTGTTCCAGCGTTCGAAGGAGACATCCCGCGCCTTCAGACGATCGAGGGTGAGCTTGACGGAGCGCTCCGGCGCCAACGCGTCTCCTTCGACTCGGATCCCGAGCGTCGGAGGTCCCGGTTTCGCGAGCAACGCGTCACCGTCGAAGCTGCCATGGGCATACTTGCCGGTCTGCGCAGCATGGGCCCACTGCACGATCAGCGTCTTCGGCTCGCGCCCCCCAAACCCGACCTTGTCGCCCGGAAACACGCCCAACGAACGCGCCATCAGGCTGCACGTCCACGTCGCCGCACGAATTCGATATGCCTCCGCTCCGTCCCACGTTCGCCAGTACGGACATCCGGATGCCACAACCACCACACCGCGCAGTCCGGGAATGTCCATCCCTGCGGTCATCAGTGCGACCTGCCCTCCGATGGAGTGACCCACGATGAACTTCGGGAGGTCGGGCGTTGCGGCATGCACAGCTCGGAGTGCGGACGCGTAGTGTTCGATGACCGGCACGTACCCCCAGTCGCGTCGACGATGCGCGCGCACCGGGCTCTCGCCATGTCCGGGGAGATCCACCGCAGCCGTTGCGAAACCCAGCTCGTTCAATGCGCCGCAAAGCTTGCGGTAGTAGGACGCGCGAACGCCCAGGGCAGGTGCCACGACCACGAGCCCCCGAGGCGCGCCAGCGGGCGAGTCCACCGCCGCCCGCTGCGTCCCGCCCAACGTTGCGAACGCGAGCTCGTCGATCACGTCCGGACTGTACCCGACGGCAGCAACGTATGCGTGCAGCTCCTCACCTTCGTCCGCATGGCGAAGCACCGGTCAAGGTGGGCAAGCTGAGGCGAATGCGTGCTTCGTGCATCACGGCGTTGCTGCTGCTTGGTCTGACCGGCTGCGACCCGGTCCCATCGACCACCGACGACATGTTCGGTGACCTCGATCTACGGCGTTGCCAACCCGGACCGGGCGCGAGCGGGAGCCCGCAGAACATCGCGGAGGCGATCGTGCTGGCGAACAGCCTCCCTCAGCCTGCGACCGCGGCTTGTTTTCTCGAAGCGCTCGATCGGCCGCTGCGCATCGAGGCGTCCAAGAGCAAGGCGAGCATGCAGCCTGCTGATGGCGCACGAAGTCCACGTCTGTTCATCTTCTCGGGAGACGCGCTAATCATCACCGCCGCAATCGATGGCGAGGGCAAAGACCTCATCGAGTTCGGCGAGACCGTCGCCCCGGGTCGAACGGTCAAAGGCGAGATCGAGTTCCCCCTGCAGACGCAGCTCGAGGATGACGCCGCCTACGCCCGGATCCGCAACCCGGAGCACGACAACATCACCGTCTGCTTCGTCTGCCACGACTCCGAACGGGACGAGCCGGGCTTTCCCGGTGCCCGCAGCTCGCTCGCGATGCGGCCCCGGACCAAGAGCCTCGTGCCGATCGAATCGCTGAGCACGGAGCTCGAGAGCTGCGACTGGGCGACTGAGGAAAAACGCTGCCTCATGCTCCAAGCCGTCGCCGCATGGGGACCGCTCGAGCATCAGGAGTTCGAGCAGGGACTCCCCGCGTTCTGAGCGCAGGCTCATCCCTCGCAGATCGACGTGAAGACGTCGAACGCATCGGCGAACTCGTAGCTCAACATCTGGCAGATATCCACCCGCGCCTGCTGGCCAACCGGGATTCCACTGAGCGCGAGGAACCCGTTGAGTGCGTTCGGAGATTCGGCACCCGTCCCCTCATCCCCGCCGTTCGGGTCCCAAACGCACTCCGGCGCAACGTTGGTCGGATCGCCGACGACCGAGATGAACGCAACCAGGCTCGGGTCGAGGTAGCGCTGAAAGGTCTCCGCGACGGTGTCCTGTTCATCCATCGGCGTCGGGTCGTTCTCGTCGCTCACGTACAGGATCACCAGGTTCGCATCCGGTCTGCGGAATCCGTCGTTGCACGCACCCTCCGCGTTGTTCACGGGATTCAGAGCGCCGAGCAACGACTCGAGCATGTACTCGTCGTCGCTCCCACTGAACCCTTCGGTCAGAATCGTGCATTGCAGCGCGTCGAAGGCATCCGAGGCCGCCCCGTCGACTTCGGTACTGTAGTACGCAGGCGCGTCTTCGACGTCACTGCAGTTGGACGGTCGCTGAATGAGCGCCCCGGCGTACTGGCACTCGGGCGTGTTCGAGTCCGGCACGCGGTCGGCATTCGCGATGCCCACGTGAAAAGAACACACCGAAGACAGCTCATCGTCGAACAACGCGAACAACGACGGGAGCGAGTTACCCAGCGGGATGAGCCACTGGGACATGCTGTCCGAGGTGTCGACGAGCAGCAGAATGTCGAGGTCGGTGCACGAGTCGACGCCGCAGGACGGACCGGTCGAACCGCTCGTCTCGGGGTCGCCGGTCGAACTCGAAGAAGACTCGACCGACGACGTCGCGGATGGATCGGTCGTCGAGGACGTCGACTCGTCTCCACTCGTGGGCGAGGTCGTGGTGGTTGGAGGGAGCGGAGGCCCGGTCATCGTCCCCATCGTCTCGCCCGGAGGCACGCGCATGCAGATGCTCTCGACGCAGAGTTCCCCGTCGTCGCAGTGATCGTGGGTCTCGCAGGGCAGCCCCAACGTGCTGGGGATCGCACACCCGGCCAAGAGCATCAGCACGCCAAAACTCAGAACCGACCGGACCATTGCACCCCCATGCTCTGCGCATCCATCATCGGCGAAACTCCGCCGGTTTGTCGCTTGCGAACGCCGAGCGTAATCAGAACCGCGCCAGCGACCGTGAACACCCCGCCGACGACAGCGCCGGTGATTCCGATTCGATTGCCACGCGTGATGTCCTGCCGTGCATCTCTACGCTGCGCCGGCTCGGTCTCAAAGGTACCAACCGCGTTGTTGGCGGAGACCAACCCACCGATCAACAAGCCGTTCCCGATCAACCCCACCCCTGCGAGGACCGCCCCCGCGACGATCAACGGACGCCCGGTGTCCTTGGCGGGTTCGGGTTCCGGTTCGGGTTCGGGCTCAGGTTCGGGTTCGGGCGCGGGTTCGGGTCTGTCTCTTATACACA